>Ga0065711_1031558_pt1 | contig 29351 bp, 20 predicted proteins | sample Hoacrofraction12_FD_59098 | JGI IMG/M metagenome (GOLD analysis project Ga0065711, IMG submission 59098) | Hoatzin crop microbial communities from Cojedes, Venezuela - Epithelial fraction 12 v2 (version 2) | ecosystem: Host-associated > Birds > Digestive system > Esophagus > Crop | place... | reverse complement strand
CCCCCCCCCCGTTACTGACTGCAGACCTCAGTTGTTTCCTTACGCAACATGTCGTTTTGCAGGAACAAAAAGGAACAGAGGGCTTTGCTGAAAGGGTGGACAAAACACCTCTGATGTACCTCGCTCCCCAGAAAATGGGCTGAGGCTGAGATGAGGCACCTTGCATTCTTCCAGAGGCTAATGCACCTTAATTGCCACCACAAATTTGCATTTAATGTATTTGCCATCAGCCATCGAGTGTGCTCATGGCTTCTTGAAATCTCTGTGGCTGGTCTGGAAAGGCATCACACGGAGTCCGTTTCGGAAGTGATAATATAGCTCAGGGTCGTGGCAGCTCATTACTTTTAAGTTTTGACGCACAGCCAAGATTTTAAGGTTCACTGAGCTTGGCAATCTGACTCACGTTATACAGTTGTCCTGCCTCTCTAAGAACTAGTGGATTAATTCACTGTTTTAAAAGAATCATTAATTCAGGGAAAGTCTATTTCGATCACGTCCCTTGTGTACAGGACACTTCCTCCTCTCTCCCAGCTGGTTTTCTCACTCCTTCCAGGTTTCTATGCCTGTGGTATTTTCAGCACCTCTAATGGTGCAGGCTTTTGTAGGATGTGTGAATACCCAATTTCCTCCCCCATTCTGATATCCAGGCACCTTAAAAGTCTCTCTTGTCTTCTTAGTTACTCAGGAGCCCAGTGCTTCCAGCTAATGCTGTCCCAGGATTTAAGAAAGGAGCAAGCAGAGACAGTGTGGTTTCCTAATCCCTACAGCAAAGAGCAACATTTGGGGAGGCTTTCATTCAGGCCCTTAAAGTTTTCCTGCCGTAATCCAGGACTTGGATAGTTATGGTGGCTGTGTATGGTTACTTCACCTTTTAAGGTAAATAAACAATTTCTGAAACAACCTCCCTGGCAGAACCAATTTGGCAGTCAGTTGCTGCTGAAGTGAGCACCAGATTTAACGTAAGAATGCAGTGGGCTGGCTGTGGTTTATAAATCCAGCACGCCCCCAGCACGCGTGGTCATGTTGTCCTCCAATTTCTTATTTTCACCCAAGTAAAAATCACAGGTTGGAATTGTGGCCTTTCTGAAATCAAAGGGAGTTTTTCTATTGGCTGCAGTGGGGCAAGGAACACTTTCCTTGTTGGTATGTTTAGGTTTGGAGATAAAGCTTGTTTTACTATATTTTACTTTGCTTTTAATTGGGACTGAATTGGTGGGTAGCTGTTAACGAGCAAGGAGGTAACAGTATACATTCTGGCAGAGACATGTACACACAACCAGAGGAGCAGGTATTTTTAGATGCATTGTCAAATCACACCTAATAATGTTAGAGTAGGCTTGGTCTGCAGTGCTTGCACAGTTTACGGCTTTAAAGGCTACCTAGAATGAAGTCAGGTTTGTCACTGAAACCAGCAGAGAAGCTAAAGAGCCCTTGCCTTGTGTTTTACTAGCTCATCTATTTCCTTCTTTAGAGCTCAGTCCTGTCCTTTGCCTCGTGCAAATCCGATCCAGGCTGATGGGAGGTGTAAATCACAGGGACCCAGCCTCCTCAGGAGCAGTATTTTCATTTCCCTTCCTATTTTAAGTTTTCTATGTCACCTGCAGTGCAAAATGTGATCCGAAAGATCAGAATCAGTACTATGTTACTGTTTAAAATGCTAAAACATTGTATGTTTCAATAAAAATAAGTTTCTTTATATACTGCAGTGACAGCGCAACTGTAATGCAACGCAGAGATGGCTGAAACAGGCACTTATTTGGGAACTGGCTATCTTCCACCGGGGTCTGGCTTTCAAATGGCTTCTCTGACCTATTAATACAGTATTTAATTTCTCTGTGCTTCTGGCAGGTGTGTTGCCTAGGAGAAATATTAACACTACTGAACTTTAATGGAGGTGACTTAGAAGTCTCAAAAACAGTTTTATGAGAGCTGTTTATTTTATAGAGGGAATTGTAACTTGTGGATGGTTACTCTTAGCCCTCAAACAACTCTGTCAGAACGGGCAACGGCTGTAAAATACACTCTAACTTCAGTTTGTGGAGTTATGTGAGAAAAGCTGTTACAGTGGTGGGCAGGAGCGTAAGCTTTAGAAGCAATACTATTAACTTGGAAATCACCTCTCCAAAATGTGTCTATTGTGATTACTGCAGTTGTAAAGTTAATGAAAGGAAGCTATTTTCCAGGGGCGGTAAGGTTATTTGGTGGATTTGACAGCACTTTGACTCAGTTTTGGTCTTTCTATGCAAAATGGTCCCTACAAACAGCAGTAGGGGAACACAAGTTTTATAATATTTAAAAATCCCTTTTCTGAAAATCAGACTACACCAATGCAAAAATTGCAACCCAAATATCATACAAGTTCTTTTCTGACTATTCAGTTGCCCTGTTTTTAAGCTCCTGTCTTGGCTTCCAAGGCATTCTTTTGGTGTTTGATCTCAACTGCGCTGTCTGTGTCCTAACATTTTTTGCCTGTTGTGAAATCCCACTGCGGTCACCAGTGGCACGCTGAGTTTTGGTATAGAATGGGCACTGTTTCCCCTGCCTGGTTTTCTTCTTTGAAAGAAGATAAATCCACGTTTGGCTTGGTTGTCTCCAGTATGAATTTGTAAAGGGGCTTATGTTCCAGGCAAGGCCTGTCCGTGCTGGCCAGGGAAAGGGGAGGTAGTATTCAGCTATCAAGAATCTAGATTAATTATGGCTTTCCTGCACTGTTTTTCCTCAATTCCAGTGTTACACCATTTACACCTCCATTCTGACAGTGTTTTCTGGTACAGCTGTAATCACAGTTCAAGAACTTGACAGGGGAAAGCATTTCTAATGAAGCTTGACTGGGTTATGTGGAAGTGCCCAAGGCGTGTTGATGTAGCTGCTGACCTGGAACATAGCTGTAAAACCTTTCTTAGAAAGATGTGCTGTGTTTAAAATGCAGCTCAGCCTGACGCTGTGTTCAACAGTGCTTTAAACAGTTTTTGCCTTTGGGGGGGCTAGAGGTAAGAATAAATGCCTTTTTGGTTGTGAGGCAGCAACTGTGCTAGTGGCAACCCAAGAGAGAAAGCATGGTGGGATCCCATCTCATCACACTGCTGCTCAGGCTTCCAGAGAGTCAGCGACTGACCAAAAATGTTACACCCTGATATTGTTAAAAATGGCACGCAGTCCCAGCCCTGATGTGCCCCAGACTTTTGTGAAGTTCTTCAAAGACGAGGAGTGGAGAATCTGCTGGCTGGCAGAGCTCTCGGGGTGCCCGGCCAGCTGATTCAGCTGGGGTATGTACGGAGCTTGGTACATGCACAGCAGTTGGAAATATTTAGTTCTGTAAACACCATGCTCGTATGCTCAGGGCTGGACGTGATTATCTTTCTCATCTCCGCAACCTGTTTGTTAAATAGGTCACGGTAAAGTTTTTGCCCATAATCTGCGTGTGAACTGTAAAGCATTGTTGGAATGAGCTTTAGTTCGCCAGTTTGTGCACTACGTGGGAAGCCCTCTAGACTTCTAATACCGTTATAAAGGGGCTGAGCTGGGTTCAGCATGGGGACAGCTGTCAAGTGCAGGAGATGTTTCAGTGTAATTTTGATCAGGGTGGATTTTCTCATCATCTGCTTTTGGCAATTTCTTTTGCCAAGAATTAAAGGGGAAAAGTAAAAAGTAAAGTTTGAGCCTGCAGATGTTTCATGAGCTGAGGCTGCTGCTAAATTCACAGGGTCTAAGGAGATCTCTGCTCGGAAAGAACGAAAATATCAAACCAAATGCTGGCCCTGCACTTTCAGAGACATGGCTAGATTTTTAGTCCTCCAATAATACATTATGTAGCCGGGTATATTTGTATATGAGTCTATGCTTAAGCATAAAATTAACAGATCATTTGGGGTGACAGTTGCATACAAATCATGTAATCCTCATTTTAATTCCTGGTTTTGCCTAGCAATAAGTATTTGAAATTTGGACCTCTTAGCATTGTTCTTTGAATGTCAGTTATCTGGGAAAGTTTGAGTATCAGTAATTCATCTGTTCAGTACCTGACAGTTATTGCCTATTTGGACACAGGGTCCTTGGACAACTTGTGAAGAGGAAAGCTTAGGTGGCCACACAGGACAATACCTTATTACAAGAAACTGTGGGAGGGGACGCCATAGCTGATAGCCATACGAGTTTTCTACAGGAAACACAGTTCAATTTGCTTTTATTCAGTGTTACTTTGCTTTCTAGAATGATATGTGTTCTCAACTTTGTTCTAGATTGCTTTTCATGTAATTTCATTCTGGTTTTTAATACCTGTGACTTTTCTATTGCTCCCATAGTAGGAGAAGCCTACGTAACATCAATCAGGTTTATCAGCATCTAAAAGAAAGAAAATACGATGCCCTGCCGTAATGGTGTGGGGGAGGGAGCATCTATGCTTAAGAGACAGAAAAAGAAGCAAACAGTGTGCTGTTAGTACCTGTGAGTAATCTGTCAGGAGGACAAGTCCTTTCACCACGTTCATGGAATCTCCAGTTGCCGAGAACATTTTAGACATTAAATCACCATACCCTTGGAAAAATGTAACTGGCCTCATTTGGACATCAAACAGAATGGCTGACATGCCAGCAAAGGAGTCCAGGTTTTCCTCGCCTTCATCAGGAGTTGCAGCTATTATGGACTCCAGACCTTGAGCTTCAATCACCACCTAAGAAGCAACAGTGATACAGAATCAATGAAAACACTCTGCCTGACCCAGGCTGTTAAGAACCCTACACATTTTCTTAGCGTCTAAGAGCCTAACTCTAATTTATGTAGTTGTAGATTAAAAAGTACAAGGTTAAGACGCAAGGGAACTAGGTGAAGCAGCTAGAAAAATGGAAAATAAAATAATCTCATGGCATGTTTTTTCCCTTTAGATGCAGGCAGAATTTGCCCATGTGCAGATCATAATCCAGAGCCTACTTTTCTTTCAAACATATTTTCCTTTATTCATATGACTATTTTCCACAGGCGGCTGGGAGGAAAACCCAAAGATGTTATGTTATTCTATGTTATACCCAAAACAAAATTTGATTTTACAAAAATTTCAAAAGCTTTTACTAATTACATCAGATAAACAGTGCAGGCTTTGACCAGAGACAGAACTTGATATGTGATACAGAACAAAACACCTGTCTTTTTGACTGGGGCAAACATGCCTCACTGGCTGCTGTGAGTTTCTTTTTCCCCTGTTATTGGCTTGTTTTCTGCCCAGTGCAGCAAACCTTATGGTCTTAAGCATTAGCTGAATTGATTTAGAAATTGTAAGAAGAGGACCACATACTGGCTTAGTTTTTATGTACAGTGTGGCAGTTACCTGGATGGCATGAAGTTCAGCATTTCTATCAAAAATACGGATGTTCAAGTTACTTCTCCTTAGAATGCCAGAGCCTGAATAGAGGATGTCAAGGCTGTATGTGGATGATATGTCAGGCCCACCTTAATTAAAAAAGAAAGAAGGTACCTGTGACTAAACTAGTAGAATAATCAAATGTTTGGGAATACAAACAGGGTTAAAAGGCAGTTTCATGGTTACATACGTATAATATAGCCAGAGTAGGCAGAGGAAGAGCCCATCTTGGAGAAGCGATCATAGTTATGAGCACGCATGTCCTTTAGAACTTTCCGAACTATTTTGCTGTGGTATTTCAAAACAAACAAGAACACAGAGACACAAAAATGTTACGGTACCAAAAGTATTCCTGCTCTATAGAAATATCAAATTTGAGAGAGGGTGAATTTCTCAGTAGGAAAGAGGGTCTTCAAAGCGCTCACATTTTCCCACTAAAAATCTGCCCTAACCCAGAGTCTGGTTTCCAATTTCAGCTGCTCCCTGCAGTCACAGGTAGAAAGGCAAGCAGAAGTCTTGCTTGAAAATGAATGGTGTTGAGAAGAAGAGATACTTTGGTTATTTTCATTCTAGTGCTGTGATGTTTAGAATTTTTCTGGTTTGCTGTTTTTTAAAATACAAAAGCAAGGGCCTCATTGAGAGAATTAAGACCAACAGATGATGTTTCTTACAGTAATGCAAGTTAGATGCCTAATTCTTATTTGTACCTCTGAAAATGTGAATAGCTATTAAATGAATGCAATTGAAATGCAGAGATTTATTCTGAAATATCAATACTTAAAAATGACACAAAAATCAGATGTCCTTTTGTAATCTCCTTGAATTTTACAGTAGTAATTAACAAGAACCTGTGTGTTCTTCAGGTTTCTGCAAAGAAGTAAGGGTGAGCAATATTTATTTATACTGAACTTAATGTACCTCGAAGGCATTTCAAATTCAAGTATATCTTGGATCATGGAGAGCATGTACTTGTTCATTTCCGGAGGCAGTTCACCGATGGAGAGCAGGATGTTTTTCACTTCCATGTAGGATGGGTTACTGTTTAAGATGATAGCAGCTGCAGTGGTTCGCACTGTCTTTTCGTGGACTTTACGGTTCTGGTGGTATATCCTGTTCATTGTTGCCTTCACCTGGTCAGGAAACAGATTATTCAGTCAGTGCTCACATAGATGACTGGGCAAAGTACAGATTGGAATCTCATTTACAGTATCAGCTTAAGCTAGCTCCATAGCTAAGGCTAATACATAAAATATACTTTCAGCACCCTGTTTTTTGTGGTCCTTTGGGAATGCACGAGATATGTATAGCTCAGTGACCACATGGGCAAGTGGGGCATCTGTTATGTTCTCCCAGCCACAGTCCAAACACAGTCTTCTGCGATGATTTTTACAGCAGGGCTGTAAATAAGTACTGTGGCAGTGGTAACACCAAAAGAGGGATTTCCTCGACTGTTAAGGAAATAGGTAACTTAAAAAAATAAAGAACCTTGCGATTTTAATTTCTAGATAATGCCTATGGTGGCCTCGTGTCCCTGAGAAGGTTGTGACACATTTTTGTTACAGATAGGTCTATGGAGAGCCACGTAGCCCCATTGACAGAACAGCCTCCAGCATGTTTGTTGCAGTGCAGCACCCTGGCCGCTTCAGTCACAGCTACCAACCATAGGTATGAAATGGGATGCATGATAATGTAGCAGAGGCAGGACCTCATGTTCCGTTATTTTGTATATCTTCTCTTACTCTTGGAGGCTGCAAGGTAAGACGCAGCTATTTCATCCTTCCTTACTTCATCCATTCTCCCTGGCTATGTGAAAGCACATGGAAGAAGAGGGGTTACGCAGGTGCCCAAGTGTTCCTAATGTCCTCTGTAGGGAGAGCTCTTGGTAAGGGAGCCCAGTTTTCCCTGCAGACTGCCTGCCACCTTCAATGTCTGTGTGTGACTCTGGAGCCAAAGGCTGACTGGGACTGGCAGACTGGGAGCTGGGATTTGGCAAGCAGGAATGTGTAGAGTTTTCTGGCTGGAAATGAAGTGTGTGTAATAATTTCCTGGAGGTAAAAAAAAACCCAACATACATGGGGTATATTTAAAAAGAGTGGGATGGACGAATGAACTCTGTTAATTTATGCTTTATGTTTAATACAGTCTCTTCTGTTTCTTTTCTTGGGCAGTATATTTTCTTACCTCTTTGGTGAGAAAAGAAGGATCATATCTCTGTAAGGCAGTGGCAGCAACATTGCTGATGGGCCCTTCTTCTGACTCGGCGTACTTCAGAAGCAGTGGAATTGCTTCGGGAAGGAGTGCGTTCTTCAGTGCCAGCAGGTACATCCTCACATTGTCGTCTTTCTTAGCCTTCTCCAGTCTATTTAGAATCATCCTTTTGGCTTCCGCAACGGCCTAAAGAAAATCAACAGCACGTTTAAATGGTGATCATAAATCTACCTTTCCCCTTGCAGAAGTAGGAGGGGCAGGGCTGGGTTCTAGAATGTTTCTGTTTCAAACCATCATTGCACAGGGTTAGCAAAGGTGTCATTTGTAACCTTTATGTGGATGGCTTCCTTCAAGCATAACTGAAGTGGCTATAGCCACAGTGACACCTGGTCCGTAGATTTATCGTTTGCTAGCTGCCCCTGCTCTGATTTGGTGACTGATTCAGTGACTTCACAGGTCCTACTTGTGGGGCCAACATGTTCCCCCACAACAACAGACAAGGGAAATGTTCTTTAGTGCTTCATAACATAATGTTATGAAAGTGCTTGGCAATTAACAGGGGAAGGAAAAAGGGATTCCTGAGGGCCATTCAAGTGTTCTGTGTCTTTTCAGCAGTGTGCTGCAATCGTGCAGCACAGATCCAGCAGGCAGCAGTGCCTTGTCTGATCATCCTCATCTTCTATCACCAGCATCTAGCCAGGCCGTGGTTAAGGTGATAGCCTTCCTCCTGGGTTGTTCTACACATGTTTGGGGCAGAGTTGAGTACTTCAACCAATGAATTTTCTTCACAGAACAGAAATAACATAAGGTGATTGCAAATATTAAATAGATACTGAGCTTGCCAGTGTTTCTCTGAGGACATGCAAAGCTTTTGGACAAGCAAGCACAAGTACTGCTTCTGCTGACAGGCCAGGCAGTGAGAAGAAGTTCTGTCAAACAAGGGCAAACTGGGAGAAATCCACAGAAATGGGAAGAGACCAGATGAAAGCCTAAAGCTGACAAAGTAGATGTGATTATTAAAAGCAAAAAAAATCGTCTCTCTCTCCAACATAGGAATTTACAGGCTTATTTTAAAACAGGGGCAATTTGCTTCCCATGTCTCTCCTGCTCTCCTAGTAACATCAGTAGGGATCATTCGCGTGTGTTGCAGACCAGGGTTTGGCCAGGAGTGAACAGCAGATACTCACTGGGAGCTTGCAGCCTTCTTTGTCACACAGCTTTCTGATGAGCGCTCCCATGACAATGACAAGAGTTTCTCTGATGTCTTCATTTGCAATATCACCCTTGAACTTAGCCTGTTATGCAAAAGCAATGCTGTTAGTCTCTCTGTCTAAACATGATGTCTAAACACTGTCTGTAGTGGGCTGAATACCCTCCCTCACTTCCTGTGACCACTAATGCAATGCAAAGGCAGCGATGACCACAACGGCCTGTGCTCAGGCTAAGCAGAGCACTGCTCTATCATCACACACAATAATTGACTGCCATTTTCCCCTTGAGTTACATTCAGTCTCAAATAGTAGAGTTATTCTGAAGCTATGTTTAAAAAAAAAAAAGAATATTAAATGGTTACAGGACTTCAATAAGGCAACAATCAAACAATCCTAAAATTGTTTTGCTAACACTCAGAAATATTTTTGTTTTCCAAGTAGTAGATACTGATAACATTTTACAAAGTAAACAGACTTTCAGTCTGGACCTTCGGATTTTTGTTGTGTCCAGGCTATATGCTACTGGCACACTTAAAGGAAACCCTGGAAGGGGTAAAGAAAGGAAAACAGAAAACAGTAACAGTTGTTTCTTCTTCCTTTCCCGTTTGACAGGAATGAGGCTCAAGAGTATTAGCCCGGTTGTATTTTTTTTGTCCTTTGACTTACAGTTAAAGATTTCAGGAGCGTTTCACTGGGGTGAGAAGCAAATCCACAGGCATATAGGAATCGCTCCTGCAGGATAGAAGTGCTTGCATCCTTAAAGTCAAGAAACTCCAGCATGGCCTCCAGTGATGCTGGGGTCTGAGCGGAGGTTACGGCATCCACTACCTGCGGACTACAAAGAACTGGAAATTAACGTATCATTGTAATGAGCTAGAGAATACTGAAAAGACTTTGCTGCATGTGGAAAGAAAGAAGCTAATGTGCTGAAAGATCTCTTCATTGCAGGTAAGAGGTAGAATTTTTTGCTCTTGTTGAAGAAAACTGTGTCCCTGAATTCTTCCACCTCAAAATGGTAGATGAAGTCCAAAATTACTTATATCCACTGATAATAATATTTGAATTCATGCAAATATGGAACCAAAAAAGTATTACAAAATCAGAACTACCCAGAGTGTCTTAGAGTTTACAGGATAAGGTTGTAAATCAAAAAAAGTGTTTTATTTCTACATACACAATTGCAACTAGAGAACAGGCTTCTACACTGAGTTACTCTCAGGTTTATCTCTATTGTTAACAACTGCTATAAGATCCTTTCTGTATGGTGGGACTTGGAAATGCTTTCCAGCTTCCAAGTCTAAGTGCACATGCTGTTCACATGCAAACTCTAATATTAGGACAATATCCAGACGCAAACCATCCCTTTCTTTGCTGTACCTCCATTTGAAGGAAACAAATGGCAAGTCAAGAACAAGTTATAGAGTGTTTCAGAACAAGCAGTTGAGATGAGAACCTTTGGGTAAGCTACAAAGCATGGTTGCCTTGCATTCTACCTATAATCTTGGTGGCTGAATAGTGTGCTGCAAATATATTATGTCACAAGAACAAACACAGCTTTGAAAAAACAAATCCTTTTCCTGTAGACAGGACTGAATACTGTTTTTTTAATTGCTAGGACATCACCAGTAGAACTGAATGTGTTTGCATGCAATTTGCCCTTCCGCAGTTTTAAGTAAGTTAAACTTTTTGAAAGCTTGTGCATGATGACTTACAGAAGTTCTTTATTTTCACTTCTGATAATCTGCAGTATCTCCTCTTTTGTAGCTTTTCTGATGTTCTGAATGAAGGACAAAAAGCTTCTTACTGCTTCAGCTTTGGAAAGTTTTTCAGGATACATATGTTCTCTCACGCTCTGCCAGTGTTCAGAAAGCTGCAAAATAATTCACATTATGTCAGATCTCTCAGATTGTGGTTTCAGTTCTCAAAGTCAGACTTTAACTAAATGCAGATATGTAGGCCAGGTATTGCTCAAATTAGCTGAAATCCAATAGATTGCTGATCCTTTAGCTAAGTATTATTTAATTTATGATATCCCAGTGCAAATATCTTTGAAGACTTTCTATGTATCTCTCTCCTTCAACACTTTAGTATTTTGCTGATAATGCACATTGACTTAAATGCAATCTATTTTGGAACAAAATGATTATTTATACCGTAACTGGAATAAGGTGAATTCTCTTACAAATTTACTGTGCTTTCTGGTGAACATGGTGCTTGCCTTCTGCTCCCATTTTCTCCTAAGTCATTTTTTTTAAAGTGGGAGATGCACAATCTCCAACTCACAAATTAATCATATTGTTTTAGAAGGTGGTAATTTTGTAAGTGGTTTGTGTAGAACAGAAGTAAATGTCCCACAAGTAATTAACATTTCTTATTCATAAACCTGCAGAAGATGGGGAAGGATTTGTGGTTACTGGGCAAAATGATAGGTAAGATGGTATTAGAACAGGTATCAGCTTCTTCATATGTGGTTGCTGTATTTATTCCACACACAACATTTTTGACCTGACTGAGCCAAGATGGTACCAAAGCACCTATATCTGTCCTTCCAGATACACTCCCAGAAGACACTGGTTCAGGTATTTTGACCTTTCATCTCTCACTTGCCTTTGCCTCTGTTATCTCAAATTATCAAGAACATTCCTTGGTGAAAACTCAGCTGTTCTTTGCAGCAGTGTTTACTGCAGTTTTCCCAAGTGGGAAATAACACTAGCACCCATTTGACCTTCACTAAAATGTTTCCCCTCTTCATGGGTTTTGTATTAGGCAATAACCTTGAACCTGCTGCCAAATAGAAGTATCATTCAGCAGTACATAGTGCAACTTCCATCAGCTGTAACAAACAATAATTAGGCAACAATGATTGAGACATAGGATATTTCCTGAGGATTAATGACCAGCTGGGAGGAGCTCATGTTCTGAGGCACAGATGGGTCTGTTAACCTCAAGTGGTGATTAGAGCTTGGCACCAAGGTCAATGCGGCTATTATAAGCTGAAATTGGATAAATATATGGGGAACTTTCTATTGCCCCTGTTGAAGTTGCAACATAGCCTGGAAAAAAATCTCTAACCTCATTAATCCTATATTTTCTCCTGTGCAGAGCCCAGCTATGCAGGCTGCTCTTAGTCAACTTAGCCCATACCCTAGAGACAAGCAACGTGGAAAATGCAAGCTGGAGCCATCTGAAGGAAAAGAGAGTGGAGACCAAGTCTTCCTCTTTGGAGGTGTGCTCTAACCATTCAACTGCTTCAAGGAGCAGCTGCCGTCTCCTCCATGACTTTAAAAAACAGGATTCACAATTAACTTTTGCAAGGGGCCTCATTCTCCCAATGTGAATGTCAGGCAGTTTGGATTGAATACCCAAGGATTCAGGCACAGATGCATGCACTTCCACACGGCAACTCAGCTGAGCTCAGACACAAATCTGTGTTTCTCTGCCAGAGATCAGACCAGAGGTCTTGTGGGTCAAGCCAAACCAAGAGGTCCTAAACTGAGCAGCTGCTTTACCAGCCTACAACGGTTGGCTGCACAAAACAGAACAAACCCACCTCAGTTTCAGAATGGGCAAACATTTCTGTAGGAACCATGAGCACAAAAAAAATGTCAGAACCATGAGCTCTTCTGAAAAGAGCATGCTTTATGATGTCTAAATGTAGAAATGTAGGCCTAAATTTAAATGTAAATGTTGGCCGTAACCTCACTGAAGCTAGTGCTGCTATCTGTGAAGTGCGGTTAGTAACGGTTATTTTACCAAATTCATAAAGATAGAGATAAGACCTGTTATGACTGAAAAAGGGTTTTGTAGGGCATACCATGTCAGCATGGCATTAATGTATACTATGATATATAAGTACCAAATGTTATGTTGCTGCTTTGGATACGGTGTTCTGTTTATAGACTCCATCTTTTCATAGCAGTTACTGTAAAATACAGCGAGAAAGCAGGACTTCATTCTCATCGTGCCATTAGGTTTATAAGGACTTAGCTCAGTCCCCGGGCAGTGCTCTGGAATTATACCCTGTGTTTGTTATCTTGGTCTCGAAATTATCTCTATAACTATTATGACAAACTCAGTTCCAAGAGACAAATTGGTCAGCACGAACTCCGATGGTCAAAGTCAGGGAAAAAGCACCTGTCCCTGCGCTGTTTAAGATCCCTTGATGTTCCCTGCTCAGAACTGCTCCAGCATGCATGCAGCATCATTTCTAAGTCATTTCCCCCAACATACTTTTTTATGTTCTCTGTGGCTCAACAAACATTGGACAAGATAAATCATTACAGTGCAATGTTTTAAATAACTATCACAAGTTCCAGTACAGTAAGGTATTTGTGCTTATAAGGAGTATCTCTGGAGGATTAAAATTATGTGTGCTGAACAGAAGCCTTATCTTGCTTATCAGAAGCTGGCAGAGAATAATAACCTTTAAATTAATGTTCCCATTCACTGCTAAATTCATTCCACAATGGCAATAGCATTAAAACTATTTGCCAACAATCACTGCAGCAATTTATATTAGCTTATGATTAATAGCATCAGTAAAACAAAAAATGATGCATTTACAGTACCAAGCTCTTTGTAGTCTTTAGATGTCTTAAATATATTAAAAAAAAAAGTGTGAGGTTTTTTTTTTTCAGGGGAAAAATGAGAACTGTATTGGGCTTACCAAGAATACTAAAGCCCCATTTTATACTTACAAAATACCTATATAGTCTTTTAAATAAAAGACTTACTTCAGGGTCAGGCAGTAAGAAAGGGCTAGATATATTACCAACAAATGTTTAGCCTGCCTAAGGAATGGCTAACTACCTTTAATTTCTAGGAGTAGTTCAGCTCCTCCATAACAGAATTGTTTATAAACACTGGCCAACCATCTTAAAGGTAATTTCCCACTCCATCACCCAGAGGAAATAAGCTCCTGCCAACTCAAAGCTGGCAACGATGAGATAAAACGGTGTTGTGTTTTCTAGTGGTCTTCAGAAATACTGCACTCAGTCTTTGAAATAGAGCAAAAAGGTTGGTACTTTTAGAGATAGATCTTAAAATACACTTGTGTGGTGGAGCACCATTGCGCCACTACCATGCTCCCCACTCCGGGGCATATTTTATGTTGGTACATTAGACTTCTCCTAGTGGGCTGCTTGGAGAGAAACTTCCTTCACACTTGTTCTGCTCAGCTAAGCGACCTGATGCCCGATGAGCCTGTGTTTACTTACCGAAGGACAGTTTTTGCATTTGGATTTGACTGGCTCTGCTACTAGTGGCATGGCAACATAACTGGAGTCCAAGGTCTTGATAACACTGTCAACTTGCTTCGCAGCGATTAGTCCAGGGCCAGCTTGTACTGACTTCAGTTCCAGTCTCTGCCTGTGTATCCATACAGTGAAGACACTGTTAGAACTCCACCACTACAGCAGATATGCAGAAATCACAGCAAGAGGAAACAAAAAAAAACCCACTACAGACCAAAAATATAGAACACAGCTTACTGAAGTCTTATTTTAAAATGTTCAGAACATAGCAAGTCTATGACTTTTTTAAGGTAACAGAAGTATCTGGTACCAGCAGAATTACTGCTAGAGATATGTGGCATAAAATACCTAAATAATAGACTTTCTAAAGTATGGATTTATAGCACCTGGTAAGCAGCCTTCAGTAACCAGATACATTTTGATATGTTTCATGTATTTGTTCAGAAGATCTGGAAAGTGAGATTTTGAATGTACGTATTTTTAATATCATAATATTGAGGAGATGACTAAATCATTTATCTTGTATGAGTATTTCCAAACTTTTCATGTTTTAGAGTCTGGAGTCTAACACAGATCTAGGTTTCACCATTGTCTTCTCTCTATGCTGCATGTTCTGTTTTCTATACTTCTATACTTTCACATGCTAGAAATGGAGATCCACGAAGCATTTCATAAGAAACGAGATGACAGAAACAGAATATCTGCAGAAGTAATGTGTTGCTTAAGATGTTTTGGCCAATTCCAGCTGTTTTAATTTAATTTCTTATGAATGCCTTTTTTGTTATCTGCAGTACAGTAGAGCTCTCAAATGAAAGTTGGACTAGGTACCATGGGAGTACAGAAGAGATCTAAATCCTTACCTGGAGAGTTTACAGCCTTAGATCTTGATGCTATAAGACATACACATATAACCTGACTTGAACTACTAGTCCTGCTACCATCAATGACAAATTGCCCAACTTACTTTGAAACTATTTTGGCACCTGTTTTTCGTTGGAAATTCAGAAGCAAAACATAATTTTCTTCTGCCTTAATGGATTTAATGAAACTGTCTTCCAGAACATAAATTGTGGCAGATGTGGCTTTTGTACCAACATCCAAAATCTGAAAAAAAATTGTAAATAAACCAGAAAAAGGGCTGGTCAATAAACAATAGAATAGGAAAAGAACTCGCAGTTCCAAATTAGGGCAAAACTCATAATGAAATAGAGCCAAATGAGGAAAGCGCATGTGGGTTGACAACATCTCAAGCTAAGCCTATAAGCCAACAACAAGAAGAAGCAACAAGAAGCCACTCACTTCTGCACCATGTGTTTCAAATTCAATTTGTACCAGGAGGAAAAAAAAAGGAGATGGAGGGGAGGAAGTTACTGAGCAGGCCGCAACTGAGAAAATGCCTGGTACTACACTTTTTATTTATTTGCTAGTAGTGGAGGACCATTAAGGCCACAGTAGGGCTTCAGTTACCTCTTCCATCTCCTACATTACACCTGTGCATTAGGGAAGCCTTTGACCGAGCAAGGCTGACCAGGCTCCATTCAGGAGTCAACATCTTGCCTGGCATTTATTGTGCACACTAAATGCTGTGACTTAGCAGCTGGGAAAAAGATTACTGTTGTCACTATGGCTGTGATTGTACCTAGTATTTTCCTCCAGAGAAAAAAGAAGCCTCATATTGATTAAAACTTCAGTACAGCCAGGACAAAAGTGCTGTAAATCTGCACAGAAACTAAAATATGTTATAGATGAGATAAAAAAATTATGCGAATTCATGTGCTGTATTCAATGCCAGCTGAGCCAAAGTGGTTTACAAAAGAGGAGAATCCATTCCCTGTTCTCCGCATGGGTACTACATATGAAATCTGTACTGGCAATACTACAAAATGTACATGTAGAATTTGCTTTCTGCAATGCAAGACAAGACTTTTGAGAAAATGAGTAATAGCTACTAGGAAAATATTTTAACTAGGCAGAACAGATTTTAATTTATTAGAGAAATCATACCTGGTTGTGACTGGTAAATCCTTGTTTTTCTGTTTCACAGGAGTCTAGAGCTTTTATTTTAGTCACTTGATCTTGCCGCACATGATAAGTAGTATTGCATTTCCCAGATATGTCCACCTTGAAAAAAAAGAGTTAGATTAGGACAAATTTCTTGAATTTATCTTTGGGACCCCAGAACACCTTCCAAAGATGAATAATTTTCTCCATTGTTGGAATCCTGTACCTGAGATACTGCACTGTTTGGGTTTATTTACCAGTCTTGAAGGTATCAGTGTTTCTAACTACCTGCTTTGCGTAGGCAGAGGTACTTCTCATTAGATGGCTATGAAGGAAAGTAACAACATTTGTTTAAACAAAAAATTTAGGAAACATCTGGCAGTTGGCACTATACTCACAAATCTGAGTTAAATTCCAGCTTGCTCATGTGGACAGATGTACAAATTTAACAATGTAACACAGGTTAAATGAACGCAGCTAAACCATTGCTAACTTTGTGTGGATACTCTGTCTGATTTTAAATGGCCTTATCTGTTGTATTGATCTTAAGAATCAACCGACTTTAAACATCAGTATAATCTCTTTTATAGTGACCTTATTAAAGTTGGTATATTGCCAAATTCTGCTAAATTGGTAGGAGCATTTGAAATCAAATGGATTTCACCAGTTCTTTATGTTAATTGCAGAAACTTGACTTGTGTCACCAAATACTCAGAAGGCTGCCTTTACGTCCCCAACTTCAAATGCGATCAGAGGGCTGATGTCTGTCACATTTCATTCCTTCTGAAGTCAGTGGGAGCCACAGGTCTACCTTTCAGAGCAGGGCGGGCTCTGCCTGTTTCTCTGACGTTGATTATCTTGCCAGTAGAGCACCGTACCTCATGGGAAGTGCCAGAGTGCAGCTGTAGCTGGAAAAGGCTAGCCAGACCTCTCTTAATGTTTTGAGTAAACCCAGGTTCATTTTGATACGAGTAGAAGTTTTTGACCTGTACGAATAAAAAGCAAGTATATAACAAAGCTGGTTAAGTGAGAAAGGGATAGCAAGGATTCCCTCTAGAAAAACTCCCTTAATTTTTTCATGATTAGGAAGCTGAATTTGGACCTGTTTTCCTTATTTAAGCAAACTCCAGAGTCTGCGGGGGCTGCCAATAGCACTACAAACATGTTTTAGTCTTTAGCTGTACCTAAATACTGTTTCAGTGCAGGGAGCACCTTTCCTGCCTGTTAATTAGCGAGAATTTAGAAGGGAAATGGGAAAATTTACGTAATCTCACAAGTGACTCCTTTTTCTGCATAATCCTCAGATAATCCTTCCCCACACGCACATAATGTCTGTTGCACTTTAATCACGGATTACAAAAACCCAGAATGAATCAAAGGTAAGTCACAGTCAGAATGACTTAAACGATGTGTCACTCAGAATGACTTAAACAACGTGTCAAACACATCACAACCTTTGCACTTGTGGGTCAACTGTTGTGCTTGAACCTCTCCTCTGGTAACAAGACTTTGCACCTCCACTTTGCCTTCAAGGTGCTTTGGAAGTGCACTTTTTTCTGGAACTGTAAGTATAATCAGTGTGTTATCTTGAGGCAATGCTGGAAAGCTAAATCACTGTGCCAGGGATGAAAGTATCACACCACAGAGAAATCATAAAAGGAGTGTACAGATCCTACTACCTGAGAAAAAGCCCAAGTTTTTAATACTGATCCTCAACCTTAGCGTGTGAACTGCTTCTGCCCAGCGGGTTTGCAACGTACTGGGAGCAAGTGTATTTTGACTGTGTTCTTCTGACACCTCCGTCCTCTTTTAGGGATGTGTACAGTTGGGAGCCAGTGCTGTCCTGTTTCTTTTTATGTTGTGTAAAACTGATGACAAGGCTGAGTCTGAAAGTTACTGAGCGGGCCTGATAGCAGCTGCAATTCAGCAGGCTGAGCTGGTGGCCGGGGTATGTGCTCAGTGCCTATTTAGAGCAGGAGGTAAAGATCCTGCCGGGATAGGGTGTCACAGCCCTCGCTCCGCTCTGCAGAAGAGAAAAGGGAGTGTGACCTTCAACCTTCCTCCTTTCTCGCTGCCCCTCTGCCCATGTCCCGCCTGCCGAGCATTGCTTGGGCTGTGGAGGGGAGAGCGGGGCTGTTGGCCTAATGCACCAAGCAATGAGAGGCTGAAGGAGCGTGGAGAGGAGGCAGGAGCAGCCGTGGCTCAAGCCCTGCCACTCCCTGGCCAGAGCAATAGGCTGAGTACAAGGAGACAAGTGAGCAGCTCTGCAGAAAAAAAGAGGAGGAGATGAATTTACTTGATTCCCCTTCTGAGCAAAGCTGGGACGCTGAGAGCTGCAGCGGGACATGGATGCTCCCGTGGTGGGACAGTGCTTCGGTGCTCTCTCAGGGCAGGCTATAAAACCCAGGCACACACAGAGACATGCCTGCTCACTGTCCCTTCTCCTCTGATTTTTGGGAACAGTTTCCCAGTAGAGGAACAATATGAAAGGCTGTAGCTCTTTCAGCATCAAGCTCATTAACTCAGGACCACTGAAACTTCAGGTGACACTGAAGTAAATAAGTAAGCCGGAGAGGTGGGAAAAGCAGTCACGCTAAAATATTTGCTAAGGCTTTAAAGTGATTGACACTGTTCCTCACAGACTCAAGTACAGCCTCCCTCATGGCAAATTGTATCTCCTTTTCTGCCTTCAGACCTCAGATAAAATCCTGGCCTCACTGAAGTCAACAGCACACATCCTACACAGCAATTGTGCACATATCTGCATATGTACCCATATATTTGTGGCCACTCTGCTGTTTACTTCTACACTGTACATTGTTGTCAATGCACAAGAGGCTTTGGGGTGGAAGGGCCCCTTGTACAGGTGAATTACTTTCTGTTCTTAACTACTGTATTTCTTATAGAAAGATATGACACGACAGCATATTCAGAACACCGAGAGGATAGGGAATTGGTAAATTCTCCAAGACTGTAAGAAAAGATTTGTCTCAGGTTTCCTTACAGATTGAATTTTAAAAGATGGGCTCTTACTTTTCCACGGACTAACTCAAGAACTATGGGCCTCTGCAAAGCTTGCAGGTATTCTTTCCCAATGATCTTCTCTGTGCTTTTTCCATTGAAGATGTTTTTAGGAGCTGGACGTTCATTCACATTTTCAACGTGAACATCTTTTATCTAGCAAAGTAAAAGCAGAGAAAATTCATGCAGAGAGCATTCTAGTATTGGCCTGGGCTAGGCTGAATAGACTAAATCACCTAATACATCTTTTTTATTGTTTCATTTCTGGTTCTGACCATTAATCTTCCATGATTACTATGTCTACATTTTCAAAAGAAACCAGCACTCACCACTGGTGAAATCAGTGGCAGAAAAACTCACCGCAAAGCTAAGTAACAAACACAGTTCATATATAGCAAATGTTAATGCAGCTAGAACCAAGCACTTCAGACAACCTATTGCCCCTCAGGTAGGTGCTTGCACACCAGTTGTTTGAAGCTATGGAAGTTGTATGAAGCTATGGAAGTTGTATGAAGCAATTTCAAAATATAGGAGAAATTCTGAAGTTCCATCTTATGATGTTAGATACATTCTTGTGAAGTCTTATTCTACAGGAATCAGCTTATCAAAGAAGCTGGGTTTAGCTGATAAAACTACAAAAGAATAAAAGATTTATTTTAATTATTTTAATTATTTTCATCTTCTGAAAACAAGTTCTTCAAGACTAGATTAGCAGTTGTATAAATGCAAAAAAGATTGGGCATGTTTTAAGTTGTCTGATGGCATTAATTACCGTAATTTTGATCAACTGGTCATCATCATTGTCGGGATTTCTCCATAAGAGGTTGACATCCACACCAGAAGAGATCCGGTAGCCTGCACTTTTCTGCAGTGATGCTTTCACCTGATCAACATACACTTCAGCTGAGTAAGCAAATTTATATAGCTTGTCATTACTTAAGCTTGGTCCAGTAGTGTGGCCTGTTTGGAAAGCAAAGACATACTTACTTAGTGTTTTAGAATTTACTAACTCACATAATCTGTCATTTTACCTAAAAAAAAACACCTTTAGAAAAATTAAAAAATTAATTGCCAACAAAAGATTTATGGGACTGATCCTGCTACCCTTGATTACAGAGGTGTCCCACTGGAGCAGTTGGGAATTTTCTGTGATTAAGTTGACACTAATCTCACACATTTAAGATAAGAATGTCCACAAAATCCTTTGTTCTAGCTCTACAAATAAATAAAAGAGAGTCAAATTCTTTACTTGGATATGTTAGCATTGGAAATTAATCCAAAATTATTTGCAACTCACAATACTGTAATTAATCATGCAATTTGTGTGCTTAGCAATTTGAAATGCACTGATGTATTTTTTTTGAGCCAACAGAAATTGTTCTCTGCACCTCTTGCATGTTTCTTGGGAATCTTTCCATTGAGAGCCTTCCCCAGGAGTGAGATGAATGTAAGGAAGTCATTGGGAAAATATGTTTTAAACTATATAATTGTCCCTGTAGCTGTGCCTCTGCTGTTAATTAATGTAGTTTAAGGGATATAAAAAGCCAAATTCTAGCATAAATGCAACTTGCATACCAAATGTATGGTGCCATTTACATCTGCATTAACAAATTGGACAGGCTCTTCCTTAGGGATTCAGTTGCACTCTTCTTAGTGTAACTGAAATCCGTAGTATACAAATGACTTTTGTTTTTCCTTTATAAAACTACTTACTACCACATGCTTTCCTGTCTTTTCTTTCTCTTCTCTCACGCAAAGCCACGTGGGGAATGTGTGGCACCAGTGTCACAACTCTCTACCCAGCCTCAGGCACAGGCATGAAGATTGTGCCCCTAAAATCTGTGGCTAAGGAAAATCAATTTCTTCTTGAATACCCTTGAATATTTTGTCACAAATGGTATACACAACATCCCTTTTCACTGCTTTCAAGGGCTTTCCTCCTCTGGTGTGGATGGCTACAAAGGTCTCTCCCACACAAGAAAAACTGATGAAGTCAGTTTGTAGAGGGAAGGGAAGGGAGGAGAAGCTGGCTGTACACAAAGTGCTGTTACATCCACAAAGTAAATACACATACAGTGACCTTAGGTGCTATCTGTAAGCAGCACGGCACTAGCCTCTCAGACCTGAACAGTGCACCACTGAATCCATTGGGAATTTCTTCATGGAGTACAGGAGGTGCAGAGCAGAAGAAAACATTCACAACAGAGTTAATCTAAGAAAAGCAAAGTGCTATCCTCAGGGAGATGCATCTCAGTCTTATGGATGGGGGAAAAAAAAGGAAAAATCTATCAAAACATCTCAGACAAATTCTTAAGCATGCTGTAATGTCATTAGTGTGTTCAAAATCCCTTGAAGAGAATCAACAGGCTATCATGAGTTATGTCATGTCCCTACTAAACAAATGTCAAATCACTACATTGGTAAAAAGGAAAACCAAAGTCTTTTCTTGTTTCACTCTCAGATTTTAAATCCCAGTTAGGTGGGTGGACAGTGTTGTTGCAGCACGGCTGTTGGATATATACGGATATACTCGGCAGTGCTCAAAGAGTCCAAAAACCTCTTTTTTAAAGGTTTTGCTCGCTTTCTTCCCATGTTCACTCAGATGCCATAGCAGCAGATTAAAGTAAGCTTCAAAGAACCTTTTCTTGAGAAAAACAGTGACCCCACCAAATCTGGTCTGCAAGTTGCATAAATTGGCAAAGCTACACAGAACTAAACTGACTCGTGCTTTACACCAGCTAGAGATGCGGCATAGCAACTTCGGTATTCCCGGGGGGAGCAGCCTGTTTGCATGTGAGAGCTCAAAGCTGTGACTATTGATTTTTTTGCAGGGATGCTGAAGCATTAAGGTTGGCACGATGAGGGTCTTCTGGTTTTGCATGTCTTCTGTGTCTGCTTTGAAAAAAAGTCACCCAGAGGTGTACAAACCTTCCTTCAGGTTTACTGTGAATTTCCTAGCCAGTCCCCCAATTCCCCACACTCCCATCAGCTTTGAAGCTCCATTGCCCTTGGGAGTAGGGGGTCTCGGTGCCTGCCCAGAGATGGCTGTGCCTTTCAGGGACGCCCCTGGTTCCTTGCAGTGCCTTGGAGCAGGTTGCTTCCTGGTTCCAAACGTCCTTTGTTTGCAGCAGAAATGTCAGCGCTAACGATTTAATATCAGCTGAGATATTATGAGTGCCACCCACTAGGTGCTTTCTAAATGCACAGGGCAACACAATCTCACCTAAAGATAAAGGTGGGGCAAAAGCACACCCAAGAAAAATGCTCTGGGTGCTGAAAGACATGTGTCTCATTAATTAGGGTGGATGTTGGTGGTTTTGCTCCCTCTCTCTTTGCACTTAAAATCACCTCTCACCTATCCTCTTCCTTTTCCTACAGCTCAACCCATAGATCTTTTTTTCCTTTTTCAAGAGCTCTTTCCCTCTTCTTCCCTTTTAGCATTTGTTTGTCCTCCCATAAAAAATGAGCTGTTCCCTCCTGAAGGAAACAGATGAGCAAATGGCACAGCAGCTTCTTGCAAGTGTCATGGAAAAGATGAATAATTGCGAAGTATTTCCGGGAGCTAGAAGAACATTAGGTTCTGAAAGATTTCACCATCTCATACGCGGAAAACACAGCAGGAGCCAGGGCAGAAGACACCTTTAATTGCTAGACTGATGTCACTGATGGAAACGGGTGAGCCAGTGGTGGATCACAAGAGGCAAAGCATCAGGGATGAGGCAGTATTGAAGGCAGTCCCAAGGAGTTAGCGCTTACCCTGGTGGAAATGGCCAAGCCAAGAGAGGCAACTGGATTGCATGGTCAGTTTGAGAGGCAAGGGGGATATTGGTGGCCGAAGGACAGAGACACAGTGTCACTGCCCAGAACGAGTATTCAAAACAGCATAGCTAAATTTTCATGCCATCTTTCATGAAGAAACGTTGGTACTATTTAAAAAGGAATATTCCTACGCTTTTCTGATAGAAACTTTTCTTAAAAATAAAACCCCTGCCTTTCGAAGCTTTTTCCTTTGTATTCAGCACAGCACTAGGATCCTTGCTGCCCGTATACCCATTGCCATTTCAGCTGATGGCAAATGTCCCACTGACTGACAAGAGAGGAGGGATGAACATAAAGACTGCAATCAGCCGTGCTCTCCTGGGGTCAGAAGTGCCTGCTTTCAAGGTGGAGTGCATAACACATAGTTTGACTAGTAATGTTAAGTGTCTGTCATTAAGGGTAACATGCCAAGTCTATAATTAAATCATGATACTGTATAATACAGAAGGTTACACTGCATAAGTGGAGACAGCTGTCAAGTCCTGTGCCTTTTATTAATACACATGGCATGCACAGCATGCGTGTCTCTAACTACTTGCTAGCTCTACCTTCATAAATTATACTTGCCACTGTTTCTGATACCGGATAGCTTTAAAAAGCAAAATCCATCAGCTTCTTTGAAAACATTTTTCAAGTGGAACTGCAGTAGGAAAGTTTCATGTGTGCTGATCTAGCTGACTTAAAAGAAAAGAATATTCCTTCAATATTTCCGAAAGGCAGCGTGGCCTGGTGGAAAGACAAAACACCCGTCCTAATCCCAGCTCTGTCACTGAGGGACTAAGTGGCCTTTGGGCCAGTAATTTAGCTCTCAATCTCTCTGCACGAGATGAGACCTGGCAGAGCTGAAGGGAGGACTAGTTAATGAGAAAATGCTTGCTCAGTACCCTGGGGATGTAAAGTGACAAGCAAATATTACTTCACATCAAAAAGGAGCTTTTCTTAATTGATATTAAGGAGAAGCTGGGAAAGGCAGACACCAGAAATGTGGCACATTGATATCTAGCCATAAACGTTACTTGGCAGTCACACAGAAATACACTCACGGGTAGAGGAACTGCCTGCAAATTTCTCTGCTTTATAACTCCTGTCACAAGTGGGTGTGGAGGTAGGGAGGATGGTTGCTGCTCTGTGCTTACACAGATACAGTGTCCTGGATCCCTTACAGGGAGCAGGAAGAGGCACCCACGAGAGCACCTTGACAGCCTTTTTAACAGTTTAACCTAGGATGGCGTGCCCCTCTGCTCCTCATTATGATGAAGACATCCTTGTTAAACTAAAAACTACATGGTGGCTCACGTTTTAAAGTTGCTACTTCTCTAAATTTAATATCAGGGTGTATGCAAAAGGCCACTACTAAAGACACCTTTCCTTGCTTCATACACTGGCACTGCTGAAGCGGGCAGTCTCCGGATTTCATACTCTTGACCTTTGTCAGGACACCTGAGTAACGCCCTGCTCCCAGGGCTTGTGCAGACATCCAGGTTTTCATGACTTATTGCAGAGCGAGCTCCCCATGACATTAATGGGACGCTTGTTCCTGACTTCTGTGATAGCTGAGTCAACTGCTCAGAAGCTGAAACCCGGAGAGCCCTGAGCCCTCCCTGGCTCTGCTCCACCGGAGCACTTCTGTGTGTTTAACTTTCGAGCGTCTGAACAGTCCCTTTCAAGTTGGTCCCCCCACAGCATGTCCTGACTAAGCAGGGTCAAGATCCCCGGTCTCCCACTGCTGGCCCTCTGCACCTGAAAACACCATCTCCTCCATCCCCTCTGCTGACATGAATGCTACAAGCACTTAAGCCTTCGTAATTACTAAATGCATCTTGCATTACTCAAGGATGGATGAGTAAAGATGATCATTTTTGATGCAAAACAGATCTGCATACACACACTGGTTATGCCTTTGCTGAGCCAAAAGCTGAACCAAGCCTGGTACAGACCTACCTTTAACAGAGGCTGAGTAAGTGGAAATGATGCAAAGGAACAGCACGGTAAGAAGAATCATGCTGGACTCCCCCGAGCTCCTGACTGCAGCATGAAGCGTGAGAGCCTCCAAGAAGTGAGCTGCCGAGAGAGGAATGACGCTTGCAGAGAGAGCCACCAGGTCGGCCACACTGTTTATCTAGATGTAGTAAAGGTCAGATTCCAAATTCCACACTCAGGTACTAAGTTCATCAAAGGACTTCCAGTTAATTATTAAGAACTAAGGTAACTGGTGGCTTCTGCCCCATTTTATCTATCGCTTCAGCTTTCATTTTTGAATACTGAGCCCACACAGCCACATTTCTGAGCAGAGGAGCCCACCTCCAGTCCTGGCAGAACCAGGGGCTCCCGCCACCCCTCCTCTGTCTGCACAAAAGGGCGTTGGGGTCTGTTGCTGCCAGGGGCCAGACCCTGACTGCTGTCTCCACTGTCTTGTATCATCTCTGTGAGCAACCCCAGAGGCAGATGCTTTTTAAGGGTCTTCCTGGAAGCAGAAGCAGATGGGATTTATCAGTTCCATACCAAAAGGTGATGCTACTTTGTTAGGGAGGTTCAGATGCAACGTCAGCTCCTGCTGTATTGTGTCGTACCACATAAATTCCCTTTCTTTCAGCAGCCCCAACCCCCAGCTTACATCATTGCAGTGGCAGAGGTTACAGACTGAAAAGATGAGATAGACTTGCCATCCTGTCCCACCTCGGTGAAGAGTACCTGCTTGGCTATGACTGGGAGCAGGGCAAACCAAGGCCTCCTTTTCACCCCTATTTTCCCCTTTTCTCACGCTCCTTTCACCAGCTCCCCTGATAAGCCCCCAGCTGACTAACCCACGCGCTTCCTCGCTTTCTCTGAGGGTAAATCCCAGGCCACCTCGCACTAAGCCTCATGGCCACCAGGCTTGCCAAAGGACCCCTTGTCCCTCGCGTAACGACAGGGCAGTAGGTCACCCCTTCATGTTCCTCGGCACCCCCGGGTGTCACAGCCTGCGAGAGGGCACCCTCTGCCCCGGCATATGAAGCTTCCCTGGGTCTGTGGGGAGGGAGGATCTGGTCCTGCTTGCAGAGGAGGCACACCCACGAGCCATCACCACGCGCTTCTGCTCGACTTCCAGAGGTTGCTTTAACAAGACTACAAACTACAAACACCCCGACTGAACCCCTCCTGCCCTGGGCTGCATTTAGCTGGTCCCAGTGAGCCATTTCTGCCATTTCTGCCACCAGCTCCTCTGTATTCGTAAGGGGTTGTAAGGTGAGAATGGCCTTTGCCTTGGGTGGTATAAATGCCTTCTTCATTGACTTGCAGTAGAAGAGAAGACAACCGTCATGGATGTCAAACGTCGCCCAGCAGAGAGAAACAACAGGTCCATGCCAATGCTCCTCGCTCATGTTCATCTCCCCGCACCTTGCGTAAGTCCCCCCGGAGCTCTTCGTGTGTCGTGCATGTGTGTGTGCACACATGGGAGGGAGGAGGTTAGTAGGAAACCCTGGGGACTGCTAGTGGTGCTCCCCAGGTTGTGGTTGTTTACGCTGCTTCCCCAGCGCAGGCTCTGACGTGCTCCTGAACTCAAGGGACTGAGGCAGAGGACTCCAGCTGACCCTTTTGCTGCTTTTGGTAAACAAGGAGCTTGCCATGCTTTCGGCGCTTTTTTGAAAAAGCTAAGGACACTATCTGTGTGCAAAACCAACTCTGCCTAGAGAGAGACCAGATGTATGGATCCTGCTGTGGAAATGTAACGTTCACACTTCACTCATGGGGAGGAGCTGATGGTGAAATCTGGAGCAGAGCAGTTGTCCTCTACTTGTGCTCTTCGGACACAGGAAATGTATTTCTTCCTTGAAATGAAGTTCTTAAAAAAGAGGGCCTCTCTTTAGACACTGGAATATCAGAGGCCAGATCCCCTGCTGAGGTAAATCAGCGTATCTCTTTGGACACCACTGTAGCAGTGTGAATTGCAGAACTAAAGATGTAACCATCATGTAGAGAAATAGTGTACCTACATTTCCATGCGCATATACGTACACATTTCTATATACATACCCATAATGCATACTTGGTATATTCTTTGAACATCATAAAAACGGGAGGCCTGAGCCCAACCTCAGTTATGGCCAGAGTAAATCAGCAGTGACTTCCTTCAAGTCAGATTACACAGAAGCGTTGCGCCCACCAAAGTCCATTGCACACTGAGGTTGCAGGATCAGCCCCTAAGGCACGCTTCATGCCATGCTGGCGTATGTACCAGGGTCAAAGTATTACTGTTGCTGCACATTTTCTGGAGTCCAAACTATAACGCTCGTATCTTTATACGACCTAATAAAACTAATGAGATTTCCTCACATCTCCTGAGGCAAACGAAATGTTTTTGTCTTCTCTTCACAAGTGACAGTGTGAAGATCTCAGTTTCCAACTCAAACTTCCAGCTATGTGCACCCAAGTACCCAAGTCCATCTTTGCCCTTCAGCTGGTGCCTGCGTACCCCAGCTCGTGCCGTTTCAGTGAATAAGACCCCCACCCCTGTTTCTGCTGCAGGGGGAGGGACATGCCCACCCAAGCCACTGGCTAATCACAGAACCATAGAGTCATTAAGGTTGGAAAAGACCTCTAAGATCATCAAGTCCAACTGTCAACCCAACACCACCATGCCTGCTAAACCATGTCCTGAAGTGCCATATCTACATGTTTTTTGAACACCTTCAGGGATGGTGACCCCACCACTTCCCTGGGCAGCCTGTTCCAATGCCTGACCACTCTTTGAGTAAAGAAATTTCTCCTAATATCCAGTCTAAACCTCCCTGATGCAACTTGAGGCCTTTAAAAGGCAAGTCATGCGTGTCACTCGCATCCTAAGCCTCGCCTCAAGAGCGCTGCAGTCAGACCTGGCCTGCAGGGAGCTGTGTCTGTGTCTGCACCTGAGCCTCCACTGAGTATCTTCCTCCTCTCTCCATACTCTGCCTCTTGACCCACAGTGCTGTTTGTACAAAATTTTTCGATACGCAGTTTTAAACCTTGGGGTGTTTAGTTTGGCCTGTTGCTGGGGGGAACTCACCATATTGAAAAGTCACGTTATGGCTCCACCAAAATAATGAAAATCAGTTGGACAGCTCTTTCTCAATATTTGCAGCTGCTCAGGTCTTCATTTTGCATTGTCACCGCTTGGCAGACTTCAGAAAACGTTGCATTACCCTGTATCGGTGTTTGGGGACATAGGGGTCTGGATTAGCAATACTGCCCCTTTGGGAAGTGTAATATGAGAAAAACAGATTTATAAACCACAGCACGTAAGCAGTTTCTTCATTCCAAGAAAAAGCACTTTTGAATATCATGGGAATTTGTTAGACGCCTTTTCTTTTTTTTAAAAAAAAAGGCAAGAAAGCAAATGGGCTTCTATCAGTAAGTGATCTGCAGCCTGTTAACGACCAGAAGCAAACGACGGATTCTTCACAGGGAGAGTGGCACATTTGGACTTGTGTGGTGCTGGCGTGTGAAGCTAGATATTAATAGTAACACGAGTGAGGTTTTAAATAGATGCTAGCGAAAGCAAATGCAAATCTAGCTATTTTTAAAGTAATGCAGGGACTAGGAATCACAAATGAAAGAAAATATTACAGCAAATATTAAATACCAACAGCAGTTAAAGGTCAGTGTCTTACTATAGCTACACCACACAGTTTTGTGACTTTAACATAGCCGTAGTAAACCTGAAACCAGCAGTAAAACTGAAAGAGTGTGTATATCTGGAACCAATGAAACTTGAGACAAACATTGAGGCAGATGGAAAGGGTGTTATAGTAGCACGCACTTGTATGTTTGCTAACTTTGTGTGCCTCATTAACCAGAGGCGAACAGATACCTACGTATTTAGGCTGCCCCAAATACATTTTTCTCATATAATATAACCTCGGTCTCCATAACTGACTCCTGTGGCAGGGCAGCATTCTTTCATGAAGTTATCTGCAGGCGAAAGAACATCGCCCTTCGCCGAGTACGGACACTAGAGTTTAGAATGCTACTTGTCGGTGGCCTTTAAAAATACAAAGGGTGAAGGCGCGTACCCCTTTTTAGGGGGCGGAGGGAACATGGCACTGCTGAGGGACCTTTGAAGGTAGAAATCCGCCCTGAGAAATGTTCACCACTTAAAAATACTTCGCTGGCCCCTGCGTGAGCTCGGAGGCGTCACCAGAACCACCAGACAAAAACACGATTTTCTCGCTTCTGGCTCCTCTTCACCCCTTGGAGGGGCCGCAGCCCTCAGGGAGGTGTCACGCCGCTTCCCCCGCGGCTGGGTCCGCAGCAGGGCCATCAGCCTGCCCCGGCCGGGTTCACGGCAAAGCGGCTCCCCCGTGCGCCCGCCTCCCAGGGGGGCCCTCAAGGCCCTGCAGCCTGGCCAGGGCACCGCGCCGCCCGCCCTCCCTCCCTCGCAGGCTCGGCTGCCATAGCGGCGGCCCCGGCGCCCGTCCCTCCGTACCGCCGTGTCGCGCGGCTTCCGCCCTCCGCGCCGGGGCGGGACCC
>Ga0065711_1003175_pt1 | contig 29353 bp, 12 predicted proteins | sample Hoacrofraction12_FD_59098 | JGI IMG/M metagenome (GOLD analysis project Ga0065711, IMG submission 59098) | Hoatzin crop microbial communities from Cojedes, Venezuela - Epithelial fraction 12 v2 (version 2) | ecosystem: Host-associated > Birds > Digestive system > Esophagus > Crop | place... | reverse complement strand
AAGGGGGGGGGGGGGAAGAGTGAATTAAAAAATGAACGGAGAGGTCTGCTACCTTGGCAAGTTCCCCACATCCCAACGGGTTGTAGAGGTTTTAAGAGTGATCGAAAGTCAAACCTTCTGGGTGAACTTTGTGTAGTAATGTAACAGTTCTTGCATTAGTGAAAACCAGAACAGGTTGGTCTTGCTAATTAATGCTAGGATGAACAACTTCAGAATGAACAGCTGCACTGAGCTAAGAAAAGCAGACCAGAAATTGTATGGCCTGTTATGCTCAGCAAAAAAAAAAAAAAAATATTCCTTGGACAACCCTGCTCATGTTGTCCAGTTTCAAAAAATAAGAGGGAGATCACACACAGTACAAAAAATGATGAAATTCACATCCAAAGTAAAACCAAAAAAAAAATCTCCTCCTCCTTCTCATGGTCTTCGTGATAACATCAGCATAGCACAAAGGCTACAGAGCAAGCAGCAAGCAAAAAGCATTACAGAACTGCCATTTATACTGTTCATCTAGTACAAGTCATCTCAGCTGTTCACACCACCTTTATTTACCTAGCTTAGTAACACACATTAGTTTCAGTGCCCTGCCAGATTCTTTTAGGCTCTCAGTAACTAATCTGAGTACAACGCGAAGATTCTGATACTGTTTGATTTCTACAGTGACCCCTTATTTCCAGGAATACGGCACAGTATTTGATTATTTTTATAAAAGGTGGTAATAGGAGTATCAATTTTTTTTCAGTTTGCAGGCTGAATTTGACAAGTAATTTATCAGTGTTATACATATTATAAACTATACTTGTTTATATTGTAACTTTTTGGTTTACTGCAAGAAGTGTCAAATCTATCCTCCTCCTTTAGCTTTCAGAAAGGGAAAACAAACAAAAAGGTAGAACTCCTGCAAATATCACCCCATCAAAGTTTACAAATACTGAGAATACAGTTTATGTGGGAGATTTGAAAACTTACAAGAGTCCTGCCCTCTTACATTTGAAGTGGTACTCCTAGTGCATTAACCCGTTCTCCGAGGCCAAAGACACTACAACTCTAATACCCAGTCACAGAAACAGCCACAACAATAGCACAAGCTATAGCTACGAATTTTATTTTCTGTAACAAATCACATTCTTTGTTTTGAAAATAACCTGCTGTTATTTTTCAGATGGAAACTTGCTTACCACAATGGAAATCAAACTGCAAATTTATTAAAGTTTAATTAAAGTTAATTAAAGTTTCTAAATCAAAGTTTAGAAGTCCTTGAGAACACAGCATACTGTGCTCCATCAAAACACATCCCTTTCCATTTGTAACTTCTGTATTTTTTTAAACTCTGCATCTCACAGATGCCTTCAAAGCCCTCTAGGAAAGAGGTGGTTGTTTGGCTTCTTTTTTGCCTCCATGAATTTCCAGATTCAAAGCTTCATTCCGAGAGTCTTAAATTTTACTCCTTTACCGCCTATTAGCCTATTTAACCTCTACTGTCAACTGCTGTGTTTTCCGTTCTTCCCAGAAGCACTGAAGGATCTCTGATGTCTTTCCAAACACCAATAGAGCAGAGCAAACTTTCTACTGCATAGTAGATGGCGTTCATGTATTAAGAACTATAAGACTTTTCCAAATCACTGATCCCAGACTAGCAATTGGAACGAACAAACATTTGATCCCTGACACAACTGACATCACACTGTGTATTTTGCAGAAACTGCTAACAGGCCCTCCTTTTACAAAGTGAAATGGCCTCATTAATTTATCATTCTTTTGTAACAGACTGAAAGCATATAAAGTAGCAAGGCATATTTGTACCTAGACAAAAAAGGCTTCCCAACTCCTACTTCTGTTTTTGTAATTGAGATTTCATGTGCAAACAAAGGTAGCTTTTAGAAGACTAGTAATCTTTCTATAAAGCCAAATGGAGTTACTAATGAATAAAAACTTCAAGATGGTGTTTTCTCTGAAACAAGTGAAAGCAGGAAACGTCTGCACTCTATATACAACTGTATGCAGCAGAAGGAATTAGATGTTACAGTAGTATCACAATGAAGGGCACAGGTAGAAGACATTGCAGCGTCCAGAATCAGAGCTCTGCTCCATTACTTTGGCGACATTGATATGGCAATGGTCCTAACGTTCCTAACACATACCAGACATTGCACTTTGAGATAAAACCACCACATAATGCATCCTGTCCAAAAAAGTACTGCAGCATGTTGGGACAAACGGTTGATAAAGAAAGGCAAAAAGAACAATTACAGGGAAAATTCTTCTACATTTGTCTTTCACAGTACGTGCAAAATCGAATGACAGGGATCATGTAACACAATTGTCATGGTTTTTGGAAAGAAAGGTAGGCAATCTGTATCACTCACTTTATCGGTAGGTAAGATCCAAAATGAATGAAGTCTCATACAAGGGGAAAAAGAAGTCAGTTGGAAGTGTTACTAAGTTTCTAAAGGGGAAAAAGAAGTCAGTTTGAAGTGTTACTTAGTTTCTAAAGGAGTTACACAAACAAAGGTGCAAATAATCCCACCTTGCTAGGCGAGGAGTACTATACAAGAGAGGAATTTGGTCAAACCAACAATTTTAGTGATCTGAAACTCCAGCAAGAATCATTCAAAAAATGAAAAATAGGTCAAATGGATAGGGCTAGATATATTAAAAAAAAATAGAGTGAACACACAAGATCAAAAGCAGAAAAGCAAAGAACAAATTAGTATGTCGAGAAGAGTTTATGAAACAAGAACTTCACAATAGTTGTAATGCTCTGTTTTGAGATCCTTACCTTTTCTCTACTCATCCACCTTTTTACACCTCAACAAAAGGTCAGCCATACTATATTTTACTTCACCAACTCAAAAATTATATGCAAACATAACTTTACAACAAAAGCACATAACGAAGAAAGAGAACAGAAGTTATTTGCACACATGCACTAAAACAGATGGTGTAATTTATTCATCAGTTCTCCACAGGCAACTTGTAAGTGAAACGCCAGTGGGAATTATTCAGCCCATTAGTATATTAACATATAATCAATCACAGTGAAGTTTGCAGACTGATCTGCACTGGGCATATCACTGAGCTCAATGCTGGAGTGGATTACCACTATTTTCAAGTTCTCTATGCTTTCTTACCCTGCGTCCTATAAGTATAACTTTTGTACATACAGCTTATACTGAATGTTATCTAAGGTCAGCTTTTCAGCAGTCTGGTTATCCAAGAAACTGAAGTCTTTAGAATTCCATTTTTGTCTCCATTTGAGGGTGCTTCTATACAGCTGCAAAAAAATAGCTGAAGAGTGGAACAGACTACCTTGGAGGATGTGACGTAATATCGGAGATTTTTTGACAGATTAGACAACTGTTTTAAATGTGGTTAGTACAGTCTTGAAGGAGGGGAAAGGTCTAGACACCCTGTCATGATTCCTCCTGGTTTCCATAGTTATCACCATGTACCACTCAAGCTGTATATGTGCAAAAACTTCAGCTGATGCAAGCTGGTGCTGCTACGGTCTGGCCTCCCAAGCACACAGTCACTAGCATCCTTATCATATCGTCAGTGCTCCCCAGGCCCCAGGAGAACTAACCTAGACAATCAAACTAACCAAAAACTAACCTACTAAAGAATAATAATAATAATCATAACAGAACTCCTTACCTTGGCAAGCACTGCTCTTACATGGACTCCTCTGAGATCAAGAAGAAATTTGGAAGAGGATGAGGAAGGTGGTGCAACATGTCAGACCTTTGTCCCATGCTGAATGAGAGATCAATTGTTTCAGTTTCAGTCACTCACGTACTTCCACATAACCTTAGAGTTGCAAGTCCACTCACCACAAAACCAGGAAGCAAGACTGAGAGATGGAAAGCAGTGTAGGCAGCAGTGGGCTGGGCAATGGCACTAGAACTAAACTCAAGATGGGAAGCATCTATAGTAACACATGGCTAAGGTTAGGTTCCCAAATGTATACCTAAACAGCAACTTGTTTTTCAGGTGCCTAGCTTGCGGGAAAAATAAGGTCACTCAAGAATGTATGTAGAAGACTGATGTAAGCACCAAATTTGAAAGTTCGGTCTAAATTCAGATGAAAGACACTTTAAGTTACCGTACTGAATAACAAAATCTACTGTGACTAATTAAACAGTCACACTGTTACAACAGTAGTCGTACTATTAAAATTAATAGACATTTTCCTTGGATTAGTAGACATTTTCCTTGGATCCCTTCAACTTAATTGTAGTTCAAATTTAATAAAAATCTCACTTTACTCTTGAAAATGATTTTTAAAAAACTCTCTTGTACCATTCTCAGCACAGAACAACTCCTACATCACAAAAAATCCTCTGATTAGGCACAGCGCTCTCAGCTTGCTATAGAGCAAAAGTTCCTCAGAAATCTTTCCTATATCACTTGCAAAGCTACTGAAGGGGAAACCATTATCCCACTTTATGAAATGCCCTATAAAGCACAAAAGCTGGAGTCTTCTTGGTTTAAATGAGTTTTCTAACATTTTTTTTAACCTACAGAGAAAGCTTAAATGGAGAGGAAAATAATTTCTGAAGCTGCATCAGACAAGAGCAGTTAAAAAAAAAGAGTAATACAATAAAATCAAATTCTCAAACCAATTAAGGAAAGAACTGCTCAGCATGTAAAGAAATGGCTACTATTTGTCATAGCTGCTGTCTGGTTGTCATCCAAGACAGTCATTTTACAGCCACTAGAGTAGAAATGCACCACTAAACGTACCAAAAGAACAGCTAGTGTTAAAAAGTTATTCCATTCTCTGACCACGTGGCTGCTTAAATGAACAGGTTACTACTCCCCTTATAAGGAACTGTGTACTTTTGTTCTCCAAGTCTGTCTTCGATGGGCAGACCAGAAGGAGCAACCGACTACTTTTTTGCCTGACAGCAGCCTGACAGTATGCTGAATTTGGCAGTCATCTGAAATTATGAATATACTTGTAGTGTATTTTAAGAAACAAAAACACAACAGTATACATACCTACACTACAGGCATTAAGGAACATGAGGTTTATCTTGGGAAGAAATATGTATAGCTGTTTTAAGGTATAGAAACCTAGCCACAGAATTTATAAATGGCAACACAGACATTTTCAAATAAACATTTTAAAGCAGTTATTTACAGTCAGATGACATCAGTGTATTGCTTTCCAACAGTCGTTCACTTGCCAAACCAAATTGTAAAACCTGTCTCTGAACATTTTTCGCAGCACAACAGTAAAATGAAGTCATTACTAAATATTTTTGCCAGTTCTCAAACACTCCATTATTTTTCAGATGTGGATTATACTCCCCTTTAATTGCATCAATATGAACATTTTTGTAGAAGAAATGCAAGTTCATAAACAATATATAAGCAATACCACAGTCCTCCTCCCCAGGAATTTCTTTGCAAACAGCTAGCTGGGGCTTTTTAAAACAACTTAGCTGGAAATATTACAGAAAAATTTAACATCTTTAGCTATCACTATAGGCAAAGTACATACCTGCACATAAATCAGCTTTTCAATAAAATAGAAGTGAACACAACGAGAATGGGACTTTAACCAAGTGAATAGGACCAGCAACAAGAGCAAGCAGTGGGCAGCACCATACACAGCCTAACACCAATGCATTTTGAAGAGAACAGACCAGAACCTATCAGCTCTTCCAAGGAAAATGAGTGCAAGTTTTCCCACAAATGAAAGAGGTCTCTGAATTTTTGAGTGGCCTGAATAAGAACCTCCTTCCTTCACACAGAAGCCCTCTGAAACACTATCTACATCTCTCAATGCAATATTATAACTGGGTTAGAAGCATCATTATGACTAGGTTAGAAAAGGCATACAGTATTATCTGTAAGTCAGTTAACAGCCCACATCATGGTTTTCAAAAGGCAAAAATACAGCTTTCAGCATTTAGAAGGAAAAAAAACACAAACCTTAATCATACTTTTTGCCTAACGCATACTGTTATATGAATCATTAACTAGAAAGAGAACAAAATTCCAGCAAGATAAAATATAGTCACTGGCTATGAACATTATAAAGTTTCCATAACTAAAGTTAAAAAAAAACAAAATCATTTAAATCGATATGTTCTCATAGGAACAGAGTGTTCTTACAATTTAAAGTATACAATCTGATACTCCACTTTCTAGTATGCCTTACCTGGCACTAATCACTCGGAATGTCTGATTAAATAAATATCTTTTTCAGCCTATGATTTCATTGATGATTGTGTTGTTATTTTATTAGTCCAAGGTGACATAGATCAGTATGCTGAATGGCACAAATGTGTGAATGTATTTATAGAAAATTGCCTTTCAATAATCGCTGTCAGCAGTGTGCACTTACTACTCCCTGAACCTCTCAGTTTTATGTCTTGTTCCCAGGAGTAAGCAGCCTGACAATTAGCTAGGTACAAGAAAAGAGATAGTTGTTAATTGGACTAGCTAGCTATGCTATACACTACTTACTAAGGACCAGTAAATCAAGGGCAAGAAAATAGTGAGACAAACAGGAGACACCCAGACTACCCTGTGTGCTTATCCCTCCTTATCATTGCAGCAGCAAGGATGGCCGCAGGACAGACAGATGGCCGCGTCATTGCAGGAGCAGCAGAAGTAGCAGGTCACAAAAATGGTGACGGTGGTGTGAAGTGTCTTCTTGCAGAGCACTGTATTAGCCACATGCTTGTAAGAGAAGGCCATTAGTTTAAGAAGCGGATTAGGAGATCCCCTAAAAATCTTTACTGAGGTGCTCTGGCCGGTGTGCTTGCATGTGTGTGCAAGTGAACGTATGCACATCCCAGAGTGACAGAGAGGAAGGCTAGACACTGTAAGATGCCTCCAAGGCCAGACTGAAGGTGCTGCACCCCATTAAAAAATGCTGCGTTAGCTAGCAGTGACTAACACTGGTCTGGCATAAAGGCCAGAAAAACTGGACACTATCCATCTCTCTCTTCAAAGCAAATGGCTTTCAGCTGAAAGCACAGGTTTGGAGACACAGGTCTAAGCTTGCATTTTTGCTCAAGAGGATGAAGGAGCTGCCAGGGTGATGCTAAGTGGGGCTATGACAGACACACAGCCTTAACACAGCAGATCACCAGGATAAAGCAGAAGTCCTGCAATACTTTATGGTAGACACTTCACTTGGGAGTTTCTCTGAATCATGGAAGTAGTAATGAGGTTCTCTAATTAAATAACCCTTGATTAGTTGTTCTAGTAAACAATCCACCTGTGTCGGTACATCTATCTCCGAACAATCTCTTGCATCAATGGGCCCAGCAGGTCCCAAACTCAGCCAGAGTGGTCTCTGCACAGGGTTGGAAGGATCTGCTTCCATACCACCGAGTTTAAGGCAGCACAGGTACTCTGCATAACAAATACAGCTTCCAAGAGCTGACTCATATCAGGGTGGGTGGATGGAAGAGGAATCTACAGGGGTATTTCACACCTGTATGGAATGCGTCTCCGTGAGGGTATGCATGCTTCTTTGCTCAGCAAGCAGCCAAAGCCATTGAAACTCCGTCTCTCTGGGCTAGCCTTCACTTTGCCAATTTCACTTGCTCTGTTTATGTCCTCACAGCAGGAAAAAACCTAAAACTAGCCGAAAAGCATACTTTCTTTCACTTTGAAGACTTTCACACACAAAACAGGAAGAGCACAAGTGAACACAGTGAGCAATTTAGGATGGGGAACAAAGGGAAAAAGAGAAAAGCAGTCAAGAAGGGGAGGGAGAGACTCAGTAAGAGATTGTGCACAGCTGAACTGGGAGCGAAAGAGGAACAGGAAGCAGCAGTGCATGAAGAGCAAGGGAGCCGAAGTAGAAGAGGAATACATGTTAATAGAAAATAAATGGCTAGGAAAGGCTTTCTGCTTTGGTCTATTAAAAACAGACCTTCAGCACCATTAACTTTGAATAGTCAAAAGGATACTCAGGGGAGGGGAAAAAACACGTTAAGAAGTCAATAAACAGCCAATAGTATAAAGTTATGTCGCAGGGAAGTGAGCAAAGAAAACAAACCTGATTTTTATTCCTAGAACAATGCAGGTGTTTTTATCCCAACATACAGAAAGGTCAGTTCACTGTGTAGCACACATACATACATCTCACAGAAAAGGCTTCAGATATTCAGTCCTGCACCATTTGCCTGCTGTCAGGCAACTACTACCTATACAAAATGGCACCATTCCACGGTCAAGATCAAGGAGAGAGATCAAAAGAAACCAATCAGACAAACCCAAAGTGCAGTAGAGCTTAGCTGCAGAGGTAACTATTGTAACTTGCTCCTGCGCTGCAGAAAAGGTTGAAGAGATGTACCTGCAAATGACCATTGCAGGGGGCCTGTGCAAACAAACCAGAACTGGCTGGTGCAGAAGCCTGTTAAGGGTCAGCAGACCTGAGCAGCTACCTACAATTAAACACATTTGCTTATATCAAGCTACTCTAAAAAGAAAGGATTGTTCTGCCTTGGCTTAATCACTTCCAGGTATCTACCACAAACTGATATTAGGTGGACCACAAACTATAGACAGAAATTTAGTCTCCACATTCAGTGAAAAATTATATAGACATATGCACACACAGACTTTTTTTTCATGTTTTCCTCTACTACTTGGTACCAACCCGCAGCTGGTGTATCTGTGAGATGTGATTTTTATTACCCTTAACTGTGTACATCAGTGCATAACATCGTGATCCCAAACTCATAAACAGGATTTTTAGATACACTGCATGATAGGCACAGTGCTGTTATGAAAAATAGTTGCATTATAATACAGCCAAATCAGAGAAAAAACAGAGTTCTGCACACCTCTCTCAGAGAGCTTGGAGTCTTTATCAACTCTTCACACCTCTACCAACTATCAAGCCTCCTCATCTTTCAGTAGGCACTTGAGCATCACTGGCTTGAAGATAACCCCTTTATATCCTTTTCTGCTGTCATTTCTTTAATTAGGGACAAAACCCCCCAAATCAACCACCATCTGTATCTTTCAGCCACTGCACAGTTTGATGCTTTTCTGTGAGGAACACATCAAGCACAGCAATATTTGCAGATGGATCAATTTATCAACTATATGCATAATTTTGGCTTAAACAAAAGCAATCATACAAAGAATTCTGGTACCATGAAATCAGGGCAAATGGAGGTAACACTTCAGTTCTACAGCTCAATAACCAGATGAAATCTTTACAAAAGCAACAAACATATCCTGAAGAATTCAGCAAGGCATTAAACACTACTTCTACTTTTTGCAGTACATGTTGTTAGTATCAGGAAACATCCTCCTGCCTAGTTATTTCAAATATATTGACCTTTAGTAGGAGACGCTTGTAAATCATATTTTTAAACCTTGTCAAGCAGCTAAGGTTGCATTACTGTCCTCATTTGTGGTCACCCTCCAAATGGTGTTTTATCATGCAAAAAACACAGAACTGGAAGTCTAGCGGCACAATGTTATGTAGCAGAAAGTAACATTTGCACGCAGAAAATTTTTCGCTTGCAACTTCTCTGTGTGGCATAATTTGATGGTTACAAAACCAACCTCTGAGCTAAGCGAGGCAGTCAAAGGCGCAAGATGTGAACCTGTACTTATTTTGCAAAAGCTCTGTGTTCTATGGTTCTTGCGAACCGAACAAAGACACATATTGCAGCTCCTTTCTTACCTCTGTTACCACAGGACAAAATTAGCCTCAGAGGGATGAAAAGCACAATCACAATAAACTAGAAAAGGCTCAAATGAGTGAAGTTACTTCTGCAACATGTTTTTTGATAACAGAGAGCCTTCACCACACACGTCTAGGCCTCATGCACCATTTCTTTTCCTCTGTCATTATACCATGCAAAATAGATCACAGATTAAAGAGAACAGAGAAGATAAAGGTTGCATGCATAGTATTTTAATTCTTCTAAGTCACATACAAGTTTAACTATAGGCCATGGGAGAGAAACACAGGGTATCACTGTTGTGATTGACCTGCATTTACATCTCATGGCCACAATTTCAACAATTAGCATTCATGTGCAAATTTTAGTACAGCAGTTTATAACCACAGAAGGCGTCCACCTCTTGTATTTTTGCACAGACCTCAGTCACACATTGTCTGCTGCAAGGCCCGAACATGAAGGACTACCCTCAACATGCAGTGATCGAGGCCTCTGTTCCTTGTCTCACAGAAGACATCATACAGAAGCCTGAATTTTTCCCACAGTGCCTCATCCTAGACATGACATAATTCCTAACTACAAATATGTCATTCATCAGGTTTGTGACCCTCATGTGGTCATCAAAACTGTTAAAACGTAATTTTTCAGAGTGCTGTTTCCTATCCAACATCTGGACTGTCTTGTCATTTCAACTGATCCACACTCCTGCTAGACAATTTCTAGATTAATCTCCAAATTCCGTCACTGAACTATATAAATGCTCTCAACTTGAAACACATTTGGTTTTACCATTTTGCAGCTTGTTGTTGTATAATTCTTACCAGGAAAAGACATACTTGATAACAAGGGAAAAAATACAGCATAATTTTTCCCCCACTCCCACTACTGTGTCAAATTAAATCCATTAATATTTTTGAACATGAAGATAGTCCATAAATACATTCCGAGCAGGCTTTTTGCGGAATGCACCATTTTATCAGTGTTAAATTTGAGATATGAGTCCAAGAACTGCCTTCACAGCTCATTAAATCAATGTCACTTTGACTGTATGCTGCAGTATGCGCAGTCCTCCGAGTAAGCTTCACCACTACATTCTTACACTCTAGCTTTATCACTGCACTCTTTTCCCAATATGGTTTCCTCCTATCTCTTGACACCATGCATCATTGCTTCCATGGGCCTGTAATATCTGCAAAAATGCAATGATAATGCCAAGACTAAGAGAATGATGAACAGTCCACATCCACTCCCTTAAGGTGTTCTTCTGGACATTTATAAAGTAATTAGGAATAAGTTTAAGTGTCACAAGAGGTGGCCCAAAAATACGAGAAGCAATATTGGTTCTGAAGAAATGTGTCTTCCTTACTTCCTGTATCACTATGGACTTAGTAAAACGCCTCCGACGCTTAGCTGCTTGCAGAACCAGGCCATTTAGAAAAAAATAACCCGAAGTACCTACGTCATAAACAGAAAAAAACCCTCACCTTTACTGCAATAGCTGCAGAAGTATCCACATAGAATAGGAACAGCAAAACTAATCCTAAGGAAACAATGAAGAGGAAAGCACCCATTTCTGAAATTCGACAGTTCAGGGTAGTCTAAAAGGGAAACTACTTCAATGCTTTTATTAGTTGCAAGTATAAAGACAGGTTTACAGCTGAAACTTGCCTTTAATGAGAAACTCTCATGTACTACGCCATCAACAATTGCTACAACTCAGCAACTCAACAACTCAGATAAGAAACAGGTCCATCTCTTACAGGAAAACAATCTGTATTTTAGTCAGATAGCCAAGAACCTGGAGCCCACAGGACAAAAAGATACGTCTAATCACGGAAGTACAGGATATCTGACACACTTATTTCCTTTGTAGAAGCATGTAATAACATTCCTGCCACCTTCCTTAATCCTCACCTACAAAAATCAGAAGTTATATACAAGCCACATTACTGCAAGGATCAGCTGTATTTTAAAAGTGTCGTTATTGTTGTTATTGCCTGTTTTGACTTTTCTTTGGAAGAAACTGGACTGCCGAAATTACAGTGCATTCTGAACAGCCCAGAATCATTGAATTCACAGAAGGCAGCTGATTTAACCACCCTGTTCTGCACTGGCACTCTAGCAGAATTGTGGTTTCACTCCATTTGTACGGCTTCAAAAATAATACCACAAACCATATTTTTTTTCTCCCTAGTGTGTGTGTATTTGTTAAGTCTGTTGGTATGTTTGAGAACAATTGCCTTATCAATTTTTCCCTCTTCCTCTGTTTTTTCAGATATCCATTTCTGCCTCATCATTTCTTAACATATGAGTTTCAGCTGGGTTACCACTTATACTGTAGACAAGAGCAGCAATGAAGAGGGCAGCACACTACCTTTCAAGAGTTTGAGGTAGATGCTGCAGAAGATGTTTGTCTATTTATACTAAGTGCTAATGATCCATAACTGGATCATGTTAATGCATTATTTTATTCTATGTGGAAAAATCTTGCAGTATATATAGGGTGCAGTTTATCTGATTTCCCATTTCAAAGAAATTTGTCAAAAAAAAAAAGTGAGGTAGTTGAAGAATGCTTCACTGTTCAACTGATGTTTCTAACATCTATTTGATGGGGTATAAGCATCAGCAACGATAATTTTAGGAGATGCTGCTATGTCCCTGTACTCTCCAGAAAGATCAAGCCATGTAGACTGTATTTCAGAAGACATTTTATTAAACAAGTATATTCAGTTTTATTTTATTTGAACATATTTATATTAAATTAACTGCACGTCCTGGAGAACAGATCATCAGTCAGCCTTGAAAGGGTGATTTTAAGATTCATTTAGATTTACATTCATTTAAGATTAATTTAGACCTTGGAATGAGCTGTAATAAAAAAATACTCACCTGAAAATTTTGTTCCAGCCAGGAAGAAGAGATGGTTACAGCAAGTTTATGGCACCAAAAAAAAGTTTACATTCACAAAAAGGGATAAGGGGAGAGGAGTATTGACACGATGAGAAGTGTTCTGGGAGAATCAGGCCTAAACATGAAGAAAAAGTAGTTCCTGTGTTTCCTTTACAACAAAAAGCACTGTTGCAATACCATGTAGTAGCTACTTACAGGTTGCACAGAACAGCAGTAGAATATTTACAGTTCATCAAGTTGTCCATTAAAATAAAAAAGAGAAATCAAGTCTGAAGTTGTGAACTTTCCACAGGCTTCTGTTATTTTTCACTCCATATATCACTTTGTTGGTAAATGCACATTTCATTTTTGTATTATTAGTTATTAAAAAAAAATCAAGTAATATCAACAAAGTATCTTCTAGTCCGACAAAATTCAGACCTCCTTCTTAGTAAAAGTTACTTTTATTATATATTTACTATATAGAAATAAAACTAGTATTTATTTTCACATATACAGTGCCCCTCTTCTCCCCCAGCTTAGGGCATAAATAGGGAAAGTCCGATGTATTTCACATCTAACACAGGAGCCAGGCTACAGAGAGCTCCGTAAATGTTATCCCAAACAAGTATATTCTGCAAATCTAAAGGGACCAAGGAAAACAGGTGGAAAAAACACAAGACAGGAGAGGTAGGTCCATCACTCCAGAGGATCTCCTTGCTACATAAAAAGCAGGCAAGTGACTCACGGATGTATCCTGCTACAGCGCAGAAGAGCCAAACGAAAAAATGTGTGGCCCTGCAACAGACTAGAAGATGGAAGCACTTTTCATCCACCATCCTCAACCTGCTTTTCTCTCTCCTCTAAGATGTTCCACTGCTAAAACTCTTTATTGTCAAACAATGTGCATGAGTTACCACTAGTGCACAACCCTACAACAGGCACTTTATCTCTGATGAATGGTATTTAAGATAACATCTTGAGAAAGAAAACTGGAGCTACCTCACATAAAAACACATTTTTAAAGGTTTTTTTTGTTGAAATAGTAGTTTTCCAAGCTGCCTGTAGCATGAACTCAAAAAAAAGCCCTGGAGTTAAGAAATACAGTTTTGAATAGTTGAAAAAATACAAGGTCCTGGAGGCTGCATCTGCAATATGCTGTATGTCCAGATAGGACTAACCTGTGTGACTTTTTACAAGAGAGGCCTGCGATAAGCACACAAGAACCATATTTAAACTGGCAAAAGCAGCTCAGTTTCTTACAATCCTGTACCAGAAATGGTGTATTTTGAAGCTATAACAGCACTTATTCCAATGATTTCAGGAGTTAAACATGCTTCCTTAAACACCATGAAGGAACAAGAATCTTCCGTTTTCCTGATTTTGCTGGTCACTGCTTACTGCTAGTATCTACACATTACCAGATAAATATCTGTTTGCCGTCTGTCTGCTTTGGGGATTGGAAGGGTTGAGGAGAAGTGAGATGAAAGTAGGCTTTACTGAGAAGAAACCAGTTTGTTATTCTAGGTCATTGTTCTTCCCATCCTTATAGTTTGCTTCAGTTCTTCATTAAACTGACATATTGTCTAACACCACAGGTAGATAGCAAGGATAAATTGCCTGTGTCCTCCAACTTCTTGGCAATAGAATTTGAGACCAGCCATCAGAGCAACAGGCAAGCACACCATCTGTTCAACTCCTTCACTGAAAAGATAGACACGGGCAAGAAGACCCTATAAGAACCCCTACAGCCACCCCCCCAAGCATCCACACTTCAATTCATGACCTACAAGTGCACCACTTCAGGAAAGTTGTGGATTGTAAAGCAAGCCAGGTCTGACGCAAGACATAACTGCCTTGTAAACTTTCATGATCCAAAAAGGAGACCAGACTGAACGCTCTGACAGGCTTTAGCCTTCCCCTTTCTGTCGTGAAAAACAATTTTTCACCAAACATCAGCAGGAAGCAAGTTGCTATGGGTTTTGGTTTCTAGCCATTCTCCTGGCCACTGATTAAAGGTAGCAGGAAGCATAATTCCGCATATTTTCAAATTTTATAAAGCGGGTACACTACACTTTCTCACAGTTAGCTTGCAAGAGACCTGGGGAACACTTTCCATCTTAATTCTTTTTTCCCCTAGCATACATTCTTTTGGCCAAGCAACTCAAGGCTTAAACATCAGTCTTTGCAAGCAGCTGGGGTACAGCTTTGTCCAATTCTATTGATAGCTAGGAACACCTGAAAAGAGCATGCTTATTGGTTTCATGCCTGCACAGCAAAGCTCTGTTAATGCTTCAACAGTGTGACTTGAAAGAGTATTTTTCAATTCCAGTGTCTTGAGTTGCACAAGAAATACGTGAGAATTCCAACTTGCTGGCTGCTTACGAGACGCTCTTGAGTTACAACTTCAAGGAGGCCCTCTCCACCTTACAAAACATCTTCTAGATTTCCTCCTAGCAGTGGAATAAGCAGCAGGAGACAGAGTCACCCACGTGGATGACAGTACTCACACCTATAGCAACGTGTGAAATTTCTACATTCAAAATCATGAAATCATTCAAGATGCGTTCAGGTTCTTACATGGTCAAAATAAGACTGGAAGGAAAAAAGCCTCCTTAATCATTCCTACATTTTCAAAGAAAATGTGGTTTGAAATGATCCCCTTAGCAGCCCTTTTTCCCCTCCATAAGGTAATTCAAGACAGAAAAGTAAGTATTCACAAGCTTACTGTCATTATTTCCATTTTACCAGAAACAAACATGATTTTAAGAACACTGCTATTTAGAGCAGACTTTTGAAAACACAGAAAAAAAGCATACGCTTTGCATCTCTGTAAAAGCATGTATTTAAGCCACAGACAGGCACACTAGGCAAAAAAGAAATACACAAAGTGTAAACTCTGCCTGAGACCAGAAAAGCCCTTCAGAAGTAAGGTGAGTATTTTTATATATACCTATATGAATATAAATTATATATATACTTTCAATATTATATATTGCATCTTACACAATTTTGTTGTATTATGGAGATGTTATACATATGTATGCTGTACATATACACACACAGATAAAAGGTTATAAAATGCAAACAACTTCTTGCTAACATGCAGTGACAAACTGCAAATTATCCTTAACAGAACATCAGAACTGTGAAATGGAAAAGTAATTTATTCCATATAACTCTTTTATACTTAAAAAGATAGATTTTTACTGAAAAGTAGTATCTAAAAAGTTGGGAAACTAGCATTTTTTTACTCCATAATGAAGATACTTTCTTACATATCAGAAGATATGTTCTTACAATATCTGAAATATAAAGAATATCAAAACAAATATTTGACTACATTTATTAAAGTCATTGCATAATATGAATTACGAATTAGTGAATAACAAGTCACCTCTCCAATACTATAGTTGATGTTGGAAGTCTATGATTTTTCATAAAAAGGAATTGGGTTTAACTTAGTTTTACACTGGATTCAAAATCATTTACTATTTTATTGTGTGGCACTGCAACACAGTATTAGATCTGAGTGACTCCTGGCTTTCAAGTCTCTGTATCTTTCTAACAGCAACTAAACAGCCAACTTACTTTGTGTTGCATCTGTTTAAGACCTCATTTAGCTGAACTTGTTGTCGATTACTGGCACTCGTATGCCGTATTGCTGCACAAAAAGAAAAAATTCCTTGTCAATAGGAAGTTCAGGAGCTGCAGCGCCAACCAGGTTTCATGGACCATGTCCAAATCAGTCCAATTCTGGCTAAGCAGGAATGGGAATTTCTTTTCCCAGCAAAACCCAGATACTTCCAGATACAGTTTGTCCCTGTATACAGATTTTTAAAGACGACCTTATTAAACATCTCTGGTGCTAACTCAGCAGAATGCAAGGTAGTGGAGATAAAATAATCTCACACACGACATTCCCACACTACCTAGAGTGATATTCCTTGCAAGTCAGCTTTTGCCACTGTCGTCACCCGCCTCTTATCGGCTATCAGTACAACAAAGTTAAAACTGGAACAAATTGTATTATTTTTCTCCCTCTATGTTTAATAGCCACTGCATACATCTGAAATGATAGTTCACTGTCTGGGGGTTTAGTTCACTGAAATGTTTGCTTTCGCCACAGAGCACCCTGTTCTCTTGATATAAAGTAAATGAACAGATGGAAGGATCAAGAATGACCTTGTAACTTCCCAACATCACTGCTGGCTTTGCTGATTGTTCAGTGAACGCCAGGTCTGATTCTCAGTTACATGTGTACAATGCTGTGGGTCAACAGAACACTTACAGTGGAGTAGAATATATTCCAATATTTTACTGGCACAAATAGAAAGTCACCTAATAGAATATATGGCATGAAATAAGTTGTCAAGGTCCATTAAATGCTTCACAGCGCCAAATCTGACTCTGCGTGCTGCTGAAGTTTCTCAGAGACCCTACAGCACAACCCAGTTCACAGCCTGCGTTTGCTCATCGTGCATACAGACAGCTACGTGCAGAGCGCACCGCTCTGCTGCAACACAGTGACAAACCACAGGAACCAAAACGTGGACAGCAGTCCCATCATAAGATGTTACCCTTTCCTATACTCAGTACTCTGTATGTCTTCTTTTTCAGTTACCCCTTAAAGGTACAGCTCTTACAACTTTTTTGTTTAGTCCTTAAGAGTCACTCACATAAAGGGCTGAACCTTTGCATCCCTCACTTCTGCCAGAAGCAGCTGCAGGAGCTCAACAGCTCTCGTGGTGTGAGCCTTGATATTCTCCTTCTATCCCATGTTTTAACTGACAGTTTGTTGCAGAGTGTCAAGCTGAACTTGACAATCTAACTGCAAGATTTTAATAGTTAAACTTGACAATCTAAGTGCAAGTTTTTCATAACAAGGAAAAACATATTTAGCCTAGGCCTTATATACAGAACTTCATGAAATGTTTTTACCTTCAGTGTCTTATACAACAAATCTACACAACCAGAATGCAGGTTACAAGAACCAGCTGCAGTTTGCTGAACTACTCATTTCCACACATCAGCTAGCCTTAATTCTTCAATAAAACGCAACGTTGCATGAGGTGTGCTTTGTAAAATTTGTGTTTATAATTCCACATTTAATTTTAAAGGCAAAGACACAGTGTCCAGCAAACCTCATAGAAGTTACAAGAAAACCAAAGAATTTTTTTCTCCACCTTCCAAGTCCGGGGGTGCTCTTGCAAATCCCACCCTCCAGTATATTACCGCCATACTACCATTCTCACTTTGTAGATACATACTATACAGTATTTCTCAGAGTTTGCAAAGCACTTTCTAAATATCATTTACAGTTGATAGGTGGAAGAAACAAATCACAAAATCAATATTTATACTGAATATTTCTAAGGTCCTACAGAAAGAGTGACCCTCCATCTACCTGTGTCAACAGCTGCTTCTCGTTTCAGTTAGCAGAAGTACCACCAAAACACCTAGAGTCAAAAATTGTTTGCTTCCAATCTTTTCAGCCCCAGCTTTGCTGCCCCTAAATGTAATAGTCCCCACTATTTCAAACGTATTCTACACAAAAACGTAAGATAAACCACAATAAATGAGCACAGCAAGCAAACATCGAGGTATTTAACGTGGTTGCTAATGCAACAATGTTTGAACCCAAGCATTTACTAAATTCCAGTCTGAAGCTCATCACGAATAACCCTAGAGCTTATCACAAATGGAAAAACTGTCTCATTTTTCACTATGCATACTTACTTACCCCCTCAAACTACTTCATAAACACATATATAATTATATATTCATAGCAGTTTTCACATAATTTGTGATGCTGTAGCACAATATTAGTGTTGCAAACACTGTCAAAAATGTTTACATTTCAAACAAATTAAAATCCTGAAAGCAACTTACTGTCCGTGTAATTAGACCTGAAGTTTCAAGTCAAATTCTTCCTGCTTTGAAGGTCTATGTAAAAATCAAAACACTGCTCTATAGTAGCCAACAAAAACATCCTAAGGCATCTTTTGGTTTTAACTTTTATGAGCCACACTTCTTATCATGCACTTTATCATTATATGCAGTTATAGCAAAGCAAAACTAAATTCTTTTACTAATGTCATGCCATGACCAAAAAAAACGCCAAATCAAGCTAACAACTTATAAATCACTTCCTACCACAGCCTGTTATTACACATCTAGCTTGATCTGAAGGCAGCTGAAATTGCCACTGGCATTTTAACATCCAGTTTAACCATTCCAAACTGACACTGTACTCATGTGCTTTCACATTTGCTATAGCTAATGATGCTATCCTGATATTGCACATTAAATCAGACATATACCAGACACTCAAAAGATAGATCCGGCTTGCAGAGACAAATAAATCAGAAGATTGGGGGAATTTCAGATGATATTTGTTAGCTGCAGAAATTCAACTCCACGTTCTGTAATATCTGCGTGAATACCATATGAATGGACCAGATAACTTCAGATTAAAATAAACTGCATGTTATGATTTTAGAGTTAAGCTCTTCCTTGGGCCCCTTCCAACCAAGTGGAAATCCCCTTGAGTTTTGCAAAGAGCTATGAACTGCTTGACACTACTGTCTCCCAGTGACTTCCAAGACCTCTCTGATCACAAAGTCAGCCTGGCGCACGGATGCGGTCATAAATAGCTAAGATTCAGCTCAAGTAAGAGCTGTGATAATGCCATACATGGAAAAAGTTTTACAGAGATTTTATCATAATTACTGTGATGTATATTTCCAAAATAAACCACTCCCATGTTTCGGTAGCCTGCCTCAGGGCTAGACAAAAGAAAAAAAAAAAAAACCAACCCAAAAAACCACACATCAGTCTGCAGTATCTCCCTTTTGAAAGGCAAATGTACAATGAAATATATGTTATTATTTAAAACAATGAAGTTAAGTGACCACACTTCCAATACACAATTAGTACAGATGCCTTTTTTATGACTGCAATTCTCACTACATGCCTTAATAAAAATATGTTTGTTCATTAGCCTTTTTCTTTCTCCACACAGAACTTTTAATTACTCAAACACAACATGATGTGAGAAGAACAAAATGCGCAAAGCTACATACACTTCACTGTATAGTATCACATTGTGACCAAAGAGATCAGGCAGTCTTTCAAACACAGGTGACTTTCACAATTAATTTGTAAGTTAAACATAGACCCAAACCAGCCAGATTATGTATGTGCACCAGTTCTTTATGGTAATACATTACATGTACCCCAGATGAACATCTCCTCCCTACCAGTCATCTGCACCAATACTTCACTGGTATCTCCTCTCTCCCAGTTGTGTCCTGGGGGACATCTGCCCAGACCATGTGCCACAAGGCTGATTTAGGGCACCAGGAAGGCTGACACTGGGAAGACTGCTAGTAAGGGCCAAACAGGTCTTTGCCTATATAAAAGAAATGCAGGCAAGTGTGGAAAAGCTGTGGCCATGTAGAAGCCCCATTCCAATCATTGCACCAAGGCACACACCTATCCCTAGCAGGGGCTTCCCTTGCTCACCCAAATAACACCCAGACTCAGATTGTGCCACTTTGGCTCCTACGTGTGTCAGAGGGAGAGGAGAGCCTGTGGATGGGAGGCCTGTGCAGTAAACTAACAAAGGGAACATGAACCATGGGACCACACAAAAGGGTCTTGATTAGGTTTCAACATCCTGCTGTTGCAGATCGTCACTTCATACAAAACTTGGAACCGCGACTAAAGTGGTGAGTCGCAAAGGGCAATTCTTCATGCCAGGTACTCTCTGCAACGTGTATGCACAACCTGGGAGGAGTCAAGGCAAGTGCTAAAGATAACCGTGCTTAGTAATCGTGCAGATGTTCATGGCTGCTTACCAGTTAATGATTGACCTCCACATAAGGTCAAACAGCTGTTAAAAAATTACCATTCTTACATCACAGGTAAATAAATTCAAGCACCAATAATATGAGGTAGGATACTCCTACGATGCACAACTGCTTTGGGGCTGCAAAGTCAAAGTCTGATCACAAATGCACTTAGCTACAGTGGCCTTTCTTGAGCATGTTCAAAGATTTATTCTGCAGTACACAACTACTGTAGAGATCTTTACACAACTTTTCCACTGGAGAAACTAAGGTAAAGAGGGAACTGCTCTCTGACAGTCAACTTAACATGTCGATCTTCATGTTATCGAAGATAACCCCACGGAGCTCCTGTCACCTCTGTGACATAAAGCACATGAAGCAGAAAGAAGCTGGGTAGGTTCAAACATCGAAAAGGCCTGTCAAAATAAACTCAGAGGTCAGAAACATGCAAGACATTCTCTGTTTGGGCTTTAGTACAATGGAGTCCAGATTCCAAAGAAATCCAGCTAAATCTAGAAACCGGGGCCCCCAGAGACAGAGCAGGCCTTGGCTCTTTTTTCCTTTCTAAAGAACATTTCTAACTATTTATATAGGCAGAAAATACTGTCAGTGCACACTGTTGAAACACAGAGATAAAAATTTTCTTTCTTGGTGTTGCAAGGTAAATTCATCTTACAACACAATCAGCCTTCCCACAGCAAGCACAGTATCTTTTAAAATTAAGAGGGAGACAACTGCATGTTACAGACCCTCCTTTACAACCAAGCCTATAAAGAAAAAAGTGAGCTTACTAATTAGCAATGGAATAACCAGTTTAATGACTTACTGGATTGCTGTTGGAAAGAGGAAGTTAATTGATCAGTTCAGCCACTAACAGAAGGCAGCAATCTCAATTTGAGAACCAGTAACTCTGAAGACTGGTTCCAAATGTGTTTCTTTTATGTCGAAGCTTTGTATGCTCCCTCTGGGGTAATTACAGCACATCAGCAAGGCCTGTGCTCACATAACAATAACCTTGTCTGCTGAGGTAAGGAGACATAAATGAGGGAAACACTGCCTTCAGTGCAGGCTGTGTAGGCTGTGGGTGACTCAAAAGCATTTATTTGCTGCTCAAAATCTCTGATTTTGCTACTCTCCTACAAGCATCTAGTCACATAACACAGTCCTAGGTGGAGTCGGTCTGTCTGTATGAACATTTCAGAGTCAAATATAAGAGTATCCAACGCACATGACAAAACTCACACCTAGGTATACATCAACACACAACAAAACTTAGTATGTTCTCTGGCATGACAGCAACCTCAAGAAGGAGAAGCAAGGTTGTAAACCCTAAACAAAGGCATGGAACAGCCTTACAAGTACCCAGTCTAGCTAGCAACTGGTACGTTCTTTCGCTGTTTTGCATGAGAACACCGCAGTACACCGAGACTGCTGTTTAACATATGCAGGCAATTAAAATATTGCTCCACAGACAGGTCAAAATTAGTTGCCCGTGATTCCGACAGAGAGCTTGGGACTGTTTACAATACTCCAAGACTTAATTAAAGTTTTGAGGGCTAACAAGTAGGATGCTCGTCCTACTGCTGGAGTTCCTTTTGCCAAACAATGAAGCATAAGACGTTCAATAAAACGTCCTTCAGAATACATTTCAGACATGAAGTATCTTAACCTAAATATTTATAATTATAAGCTACTACTCTTTCTTTAGTCCTGGCTCTGAAAAACTGTATTTTAAAAGAAACAAAAACTTTTGTTACGGTAACAGCGAACATTTTAGCAGGTATTCCTACACAAATGAAATAAAAGCAATCTGCCATTCACACAGCCATTTAGAAAGTCCTTCTGAATTACTATGGATTATTTTATTGAAGAGGTCTGAAACTTGTCCTTCTTAGTGTAAGTATCACTAAAACTTTTCCTAAATTCACACAGGCATTTGTGTTTTAATTTTAGGTACTTTTAATATCTCATACTTGAATTCCATTAGTTGCAAACCAATAAATAACATCCTATCTTTTTCTGCCTAGAAATCAGAGGTCAGATTGCCTTTTTGACATCATCTGTTTTCTGCATATGCTTAGAATCACCATATTGACACAACAGAAGATTAAGGTAGTCCCAGCAGCACCAAATTGCTGTACGTTATCACCAACACACATTTCAGCAAAGTCTAACAACCAGAGAAAAAGTGATCACGAAAGACTATGATCCTTCTCATCCACGTTCCCAATAGTTTCAGACTATTCCTAAAGACCAGCAAAGCCCCCAAGCAAGGTAACGTTCCAATTTAGATTTCTATTGCCACTCAGAAATACACAATAATGTTCTTTCCATTTGCAATACTATAGTGTCCTCCTATAGTGATCTGTGAAGAGCTGGCAAAAGGCTTCTAGCATAAACAAAACTTCGTAACACGAAACGTACAAGTATTATTATTTAATGAGATCACTTGTTATATCACCATGTTTGTATTAAAAACAAAACCAGAAGCTGTGGACTCCCATGAAAAGGTTTTCTGTTTCCTAGCCAAAAACCTCTTCATAACACTTCCTTTGTTTCTGTGTTGAACAAAGAAACTGAACTTGGTGAGACATCCCTCTTCCCTCCCAGGACCTTCGACTACCATTCTGAACATGGAAGTTTCTTCTCCTCAAAGTGTGTGCAAGGTTGAGTGGGGAATAAAGGACTAAATTATCCCTTCAAAGGCTTCTCTGTGTGCCTGCCTTCACACACTGCAATATGCCTTACATGATTATACATACTGACTTCCACATCACTCTAAATCAAGCAAAGTTTTGGCAGAAACCAAGTACTCATATTTAACTTAAGGTGTGCTCCTCCATGCAAGGTAAGCCACCTGTGCCTTTTTCTTTCCAGATTACTTATCCAGAGCTCTGAGGGGTCTTACACAAGGTCACTTGGAGCCACAGAAGCAGCACTTTATCTCTCTGCAGCCTGATGATCAGGAGCTGGGTGGGCTGGGCAAGAGGCAATTTCCACACCACACAAATCAGGATCATCCCCTCTGCTCTCTGAACAGGCTCACATAAAACATCACAAAGAAAAACCGGAGATCCTAACTAGCATCTGCAGGTGAGGATCTGCTGACTATGCTTTGCAGTACTAAGAGGGTAAAGGTGCGGTAACCTTTACCTTGACTTGTAAGCCAAAAGACTACGCTGCATGGCAACCTCTCCCTCAGCCAAGAAGGTAAACTTTCACCCCTCCATCCTCAGACAAACCTCTTCTAATATGGTCAGCAGACACATTGGAGACAAAAAGATGAACAGATTATTTATTGCTTTAGCAATCTTTTTTTTGCATTATGCATCCAAAACTATTTGTATATTCAAACAAATCAGTATACAAGCCCTCACAAATCTGTCAGACAGTAGAACAAGAGAAGCACACACTAAAGACAAAGGTGTGTGACATCTGACACACTCCTTTTTGGAGCTCTAAATGTCAAACTTGAAACTGAAGTAACTTTAAATAATAAAGTGATCCAAAAACTTAACTCAGATAGCACTACTGAAAATAAAGTTCAGTGTTCTTACCTGAGATGTTCTGGTTCTTTTCCACAGATTAGAAAAAAGTCACTGTCCTACTGTTATCAATGATTGGCAGACAAGCCAACCGAGTACCACTGTGCACACACACCTTCCTATCAAGGAGGAAGCACCAACAAGCTATGCAGTGCTAACTGCCACACTGTAAACGTGGGCATGGTCTCACAGAAGCATTACGCTACTCTTGGGCAAAAAGCCTTGACTCATGCATGTAACATTACAACTGAGACTTTAATTATGCACAAACGGAAAAGAACATCTGCAGAAACTTGCAAGGCAGAAAGTTACCTTAGCAGTAGTCAGAGAATCCCAGAATCTTTCTGTGTAGTTCAGTTATCCTCTGAAGATTTTCATATACAGCTGTAACAGGTAGCCCATGAACTTCTGGACTCCTTTTTCATAATCCTACAACTTTACATCTTGGGTTAGGAAAGGCACGTAACCATGAAGACAGCTATCTTGACCCAAAAGAAGTATTTTCATTACTCTTCTAATTGGAGACAGGCAGCAGTGGTGGCTGCAGCGGATTTGTGCATTACTCAGATAAAAACTTGGCTGCTTCCCATTTCTCTGGGTCTTCAGTGTTTAGGATCATTTAGCAACAACTGAGTTTGCTGGGGAAGAAAAAAGCAAGCAAAGGAATCACATTTCCCAAATTTTGTAAACCAACAGATTACAGTCTGTCCTCCAAATCACTCAGAGACCAGCAGAATCCTTTAATAACTAAAGAAAGATTTAAGACCATTGGACACACAGCCTGTGACCCTACCATTGCCTCAAAAATCATCAGTAATGAGCAAACCACAGTTTGAGACATGCTATCTCATGCAGTTAATCCTCTTCATGAATTGAAAAAAATCAACCTTAGGTTTGGGGAAGAAACAAGTTTGTAATGAGTCCAAGAAGAAATGCTTACTGGCTCTCATGGTCTTGTAGCTAACAGCAGGAGACTTCACAAGACTTCATGTAACTAAACGGGAGTGCCACTCCAGCACTGGGAAACCTTTCTACACACGTCAGTCAGCAAGAGCAGTAAACTAGCACAGGACAGAGGCCAGCACAGGCCACCAGCCCCAGCACAGTCCTAGAGCTCCCATCAGCTTGCCATCCCTTGTACCTCCCAGCTCCCCGGGGTGCTGCGGGTAGGACTAGCTGTGCTGAGACTTGGGAGAGTGACAGGCACACTCCTACTACAATTAAGCTATCATTTAGCTGCATGGATGTACCCTCTGACATTTAGCTGACTCACACAGGCACCCAGGCCAAGCACTCTCATGAAAACAAACTCAGCAAGAGAAAAAAGCAAATTACTTTCCCAGACAGAGAGGGACGAGAAGTTCTGCGTACAAAACAGCCCAAGCACAATCCGGCCTGTTCACTCCTTTGCAGACACAGGTCTGCCCACAAGCTTTGCTATGCTATACCTCACAGGTATAGAAGAAGAAGCCCTGACAGGCACAGAAAGTGAGATTTAGACTATGGTGCAGGCTGGGGATGTGGTGGGGGCAACAGCTGTTGCAACCAAGCAACAAGTTTCTCTCTCGACTAGACTATAGGAACACCAACAGTAATCTCATGTACTGTTTTTCTCAAGAGCTTAAGAAGCTAACAGGTCTCACCCTACTAATTCCACTTTTCTTCCACAACTCCACTACTGTTTACACACTCCCACAGCACAACCCCACAAATGGTCACACCAGCAAACTGTAACAGCTAAAGAGTTAGTTGAAAAATAGGCACCCTCCACACTGATTTCTTTTGTTCTCGCCAAGTCATTTTTAACCCGGATCAGTTCAGTGACCCGATACTATCACAAAGCCTCACTAACAGTTGTGCAACCATATGCACAAAACTGGCAAACTGCTATAACAGTTGTAGTATTTTTCAGTCAGCTTTGGTGCTGAAGGCAACATCCCATTAAACTGCACTGCTCATCAAGCTATGAACTTAAATGCTGGTAGTTTCCTTCAGTTCAAATGGCATGGCTATGTTTCTGGAGTTGTGATCAAGACTTCGTAACTGCATTTGTAAATGACAGCAATATTTCTAATATTGAACAGTATTCGATATTGTAAGTATTTGTGTAATCGAACCATCTTTGTATTTTGTCCATTATACTCAATACAATTCTGATCACAAACTAGCAGCTCCTAGTCAAAGGAGACCAAGACAGACTTTCCAATTTTTACCTTCAAGTGCCAGAAAACTGTCAACTCAGTAAGCTTGTACAGAGACAAAACGAGCCAAGCAGAACCCCATTCTAGATCCCTGGTACTTTTTTCATAGAATGAGTTTTGCAATTTACAGCGAACCAGTCTCCACTAACAGAGGAGATGATAAAAATTGTCTTATTAACACTGGTCTGTGACCTGCAGATAGAGACTTTTTACACAGCACTGGATGAACCTTTCAGCCTCTGTGTCTCAGCTCCAGGGTGTGTAACACAGGTGCTCCCTGGCCTCAAACAGACACTGTAGAAGTTCTAGTTCTATCTGTACAATTTGAAATACTGCAGTTCAAGGACCACATGAAAAAACAAGGGTACCAAACACAGGGGGCTGGCCAGGTGCATGCAGTCACACAAGACATGAATCTTGAGCTAGAAGAGCTAGCAACAAAAATGAGCACAGTTAATAAAGTGGCCACCATCCAGCACCTGCTTTACTAGACAGGAGCGTCCCATGACTACGCATGCACACAGCACCAGACAAAGTTTTACAGGCAACTTACTTTCTATGAGGCAGATCATGGCCGTGACATACTGAAGAAACTAATGCCAGCTTACTACCACTTTTACCATTCAAAATACAAAACACAAGCACATCTGGACAATGGTGAAAACATACAAGGCACTTGCAACACCTACAACTTACCCCCACTTTGCTGATCACAAATACGACAGCTAGTTTTCTGGCAAGGAGAAAATAACAGTAAAATGGTAGATATTGTACCTCGCAACAGGCTGATATGATTTTCTAGTTCACCACTGGAGAATGAGGAGGGAAGGTAAAAGATGGGTTTTCCAGCTCAGTGAGGGAGGACTTGAAGTTTCTTCCTCACACAGATGGAGAAAAAGCTCTTTCTGCACTGTACAAACGTGAAGAATAAGACAAGACGCATGACCTCATACCCACAGCAGGAATCTGCAATGACAAATCAGACATTTCATCTATTTAGGGAAAATAAAATTCAGAGTATCAGTGGTGTGGGTCCACAACGAGCAGCTAAAGCACAAAATGGATTCAAACACGAATTATACTTAGAAGATGAAGATTGGTCCAAGCTGTAGATAACAATGAATGGCAGGGAAGGCAGAAGGACCCTCTTCCCAGTCCCTGTCTACCACTATCAGTAAGACTCTATTTAGAAAAGCATTTAATTTAATCTAAATTGTGCAGAGTTTGCTATGCAGTTGTAAGCAACATGGGGTTTTGAACACTACAGCATATAACAAACTCCTCACCTATATGCTTCTAAGCACACATTTTATTTCACCTGATTAGTGAAGTTTGCTTTTTAGTTTCCACAGTATATAAATTTCAGCTATAGCACCATATAATTACTGGCAGTAACCAAAGCAACCACACTGCAACACCAACAAGCACACACTCTGCAAACATTCTCTAAGACAAACGCTTAGGTAGGCTCTCGGCAACTGTTAGCACAGTACTGTATCCTGCAGGGTGCTGAAAGCCCCAGAGAAGCTGTGACAGCTCTTATCGCCCCTTAAAACCAAATGGGACCTGGGCAGGAGGAAGGGAAGGCAGCACCTTATGAATGGCTGCCCAGGTCCTAAGGCTGTTGCCAGCTTCTATCCTAAAGCAGCCGAGAAAGACAACACACTTAACATGCCTTGGTTACACAGACCACAAACATGGGGAGCAGATACCGTATATTAAGGACGTTTTCAACACTACATGGACCACGCTACGCGAGCCACAGAGAAAGTATTTTTTATAGTTTCTAACCCATTCTGCTGGTGTCAAAACTAAAAAAAGAAATCCCTTAGCTACCTCTAGGCTAGGTAAGAAACAAAACTGAAAAACAAATCAACACCACTCCACAAACACACACGATTACAGCAAACCATGTAAGCATATGCTTATTTACAGGCACGTGTTTCAATTCCCCCAATATCAAAAAGACCTAAATACATAACCAAAGATCATAAACAGCCCTAAACTAGCAGCAACTGAAGTCAGTGAAAGAAACCTCCTGCTGTTTTTAATGGTTTAAGGATCAATTCCTAAACTTAGAACATGATTTTCCACTCCCCATTTTATCAAATTGGGGGAGGGGAAGAATCCAGGAAAGAGACAAAATACAGCAAAATAAAAAGAGTGAAGAGCAACATTTTTACAACCATGATTTATTTTTCCCTGAATACACTAGTTACCAGAAACTGTCCTTTAAAAACAAATTAGATTTAAATATTTGTGTTCAATTTTGGTTTTTGTGAATCAATTTTGAGATGGCTACAGGGCAAAAAAGTACATTGAGGATAGGAAAAAGTATCTGGGTGGAAGAAGAGACATGACAAATCAGGAATTATTTATGGTTTTTAGGTTCTGGAAGACTCAAGAGTAACATCCACGTTAGGCATTCATCAGAATATTTATTCTCTACTCTGAAGATCAAAGAATTTTGAGAGACCATTTAATGAACTTTACTAAAAAGCATCTCTACCATGGGATAAACATCCCATAAATTTACGCTGAGGCATAAAAACCCCAGCGGGTGCTATGGCATACATTCACTAATTCCCAAACTGCCAATGCTTCTTATGTTGGGTTCATTTTAAGCAGAGTTTCTGTGGTTTTAATTTCCATCTAAGCCCTCCTCCACCCCACATTACCCAAATGCTAGCTCAAAAATATTTACATAAACTTAACTCTCCAGCAACACAGGAAGAGCAAACCCACTGTTTCTTCACCTTAAGCAATATCCTTTTAGAAGCAACATGAAACAAGTATATTTACATTTCCTCTGGGAGAGCTAACACAACATCCGCGCGAAGTTTTCCTCAAGCGACAGCACGTACCCTAGCTCCGTTTCAGAGCAGCAGCATCGAATGGGAAAAGGGGGGGAGGGCGGGGGTGGGAGCGTGGACCCAGACCCACCTCCGATCACCTGAGCAGCGTATTGGAAACACCGCTCCTTCAGGGGAGCCACCCCACGGTACTCGGAGGTAAGCTGGCGATTTACAGAGCTCCCTGCTGCCGGACGCTGCTCAGCACAACCCGCACCCGACACAGCAACGCCTCAGTCCCCGCCGGCTCTCCCAGAGGCGGCGGCGGCGGCCGAGGCTTCTCCCGGCGGACCCCGGCCCGACCCCCCGCGGCGACGGGCGGGCTGCGCGCCCCTCCGCAGG
>Ga0065711_1006560_pt1 | contig 29354 bp, 18 predicted proteins | sample Hoacrofraction12_FD_59098 | JGI IMG/M metagenome (GOLD analysis project Ga0065711, IMG submission 59098) | Hoatzin crop microbial communities from Cojedes, Venezuela - Epithelial fraction 12 v2 (version 2) | ecosystem: Host-associated > Birds > Digestive system > Esophagus > Crop | place... | reverse complement strand
TTTTCTTCTTTTTTTTTTTTTTTTTGTCTGCTTGTAATATGAGTTATTCCTTACCCTGGATTTCCTCCATCTCTACCTCTTGTGAGGCTGAGCCAGTCGCATATGTCAGGTTTCAGCAGGCAGAAGGATGCCTGCCCAGGTAGAAGATTTAATGAAAATTTTTCCATTCAAACAAACCACTTCTCATCCTGTATGTGTGCAGAGAAGGCACGATAGTCTCCCGGGCCAAGAGCTGTCTCATCAGTGACAGACCCCCAGCGAAGGGCTGCCAGGGACAGTGGTGCGTTCACGAGTGTCCAGTCCTGTCTGGATCCCGAGGGCTTGCTGCGCTGGCTGACATCTTTATGGACATCCCCTTCATTTCTGTTTCCTACCTCAATATACTATCCTTGCTGTTACGGAACATGAGGCAAGCTAGTAGTACCATCACTGAACTGTAAACTGCACCTATGTATATGTACATATACATTGAGAAACACCACAGCCCTCAAATTTCTTTTTTTCAGATTTTGCTGATTTTTCTTTCCTCCACAACTGCCCCAGTCCTGTAGAGAAAGGGTTTCTTGCTCAGGAATTTAAGAGGTGAGGCTCAGAATTCACTGTATTAAGTTGATTGATTTTAGCATGCCAGGTTTGCACATGGTTCATCTTCCTTCTGTTTTTAAGATATAAGGCCAAGAGTTTCTCTAATAAAGGAGATGTCCTTGCTACCAGGATGTCCCTTGCCACAGTGAGGTGGTCCCTGCTGGAAGGAGAGCAATTACTTCACTCCTTGCAGGTGCTCTGGGGCAGGGAAAGAGCAGGAACAACAGTGTGGGCTAAAAATCACAAGACAATAATGACTAAAAAAGAAGGGTGTGAGGATTTTGTTTATTTTTGATGTTGTTATTCATGAAGATGAATGGCTAGCAATACTCGAGGCCCATACATGCTCTGTTTGCAGGCATGTGGTAGTAGGAGACTGGTCAGGAAGGTGGCCCTACTGGGAGATGGGACGGTGGCCCAAGACCCAGGCTCACAAATCCCATGGGTGTTTACAGCCCTACAGACTGCCCCTGCTCTGTCCATGGCAGTAGCTGTCAAGCATAGTGGGGCACATGGGAGGGACAGCAAAATCAGGAGCTTACCAACTTGGCTGTGTAGGTGAACCCTAGTTGTACCTCTCCCATCTCACAAGATATTGCATCAATCATCTAAAGAATTCTGCTCAGAATGTTTACTGTTATTGCAGTCAAAACAGCTACCCTAAAGTAACACTAAATAAAGCCATGTCACTGTGATCTACCTGAAAGTTGAGTTATTAGTTGTTGCTGAAGTTTTTGACGCAAGGGTGGTGGCATTCCCTGCGGCAGCCTGACACAAATTGACGCCAGCTTGAGCGTTGTCCCACTATAACATTTCCAGTTAAAAACATTGGGCACTGAAGACATGGTCCAGCCATTATCCAGTCCAGCCATAGCAAAGCTGAACCAGCTGGCTCATAAAAATATAGTGCAGAGGTCAGACTCCTCAGAAATAAATGAAGGGTATGAGAAGAGTGAGGTAGAAGAGGAGAAGGAAACTAAGTCATGAAATCTTGCAAACTGCAAGAATGTTTTCAGCTTTCTATGAAGCCTTCAAGTGGGGCAAGCCCAGCGGGAGAGACCTCTGGAGAGCAATGGGTCCAAGCCTTGCTTGGGCAGGATCACCTACAGCAGGTAACCTGGGACTGTGTCCAGTTGTGTTCTGAGTACCTCCAAGGATGGAGACTCCACGAGCCCTCTGATCTTCCTGTTCCAGTGTGCAACCACCCTTACAGTTAAAAAAGTCTTTTTCTTATGTTTAAACAGAATTTCCAGTGTTCCAGTTTGTGCCCATTGTCTCTGGTCCTGTCACTGGGCACTACTGAGGAGAGCCTGGCTCCATCCTCTTTACTCCCTCCCCATCAGGTATTTAAAGACATTGATAAGATCCCGCTCAGCCTTCTCTTCTCCAGGCTGAACAGTCCCATCTCTCTCAGCCTCTCCTTGTATGGCAGGTACTCCAGTCCCTTCATCACCTTTGTGGCCCTCACTGGACTTGCTCCCATATGTCCACATCTTCCTCGCATTGGGGAGAGTCTCAGCTTCCAGGTTCTATAACAGCAGCATGACTTTTGCCTCACAAATCTTCTACACGCTGTCAAATAATAGAATAACCGTTGCTCAGCTCTTTGATTTTTGAAATAAATTATTTCACAGGCAAGGCCATTTTAGGCTTAAATATAACTTCTGTGTAGGAGTGGAAAGGTGTCTGGGTAACGGCAGCACTGGGATATGCAGGTTCACATAGATATTTCATGGTTTTGTTGACTGCACATCTGTACACAAATAACCAAAGCACTAATAATGTGTGCAAGGGAATGGAGGCCATTTGGAAACCCGTATAATTCTGATGGAGCAGAGACTACTTTTTCTCTGGCCCTGTACTTCACACTAGCCCATTTTAGTTATCCTCGAATAGACTTTGATCTTTTACCAATGTGCTTGATATTCAAATTATTGGGCCAGTGGTTGAGTAAATACATTTCATCCTAGAATTTGCTCATGTTCCCCAAGAGAATCCATTGGTCATGCTGCAAGAAAAGCCACGCAGGTCATACAATGTGATTTTTGTTTTCTGAGCATACAACTCCCGATTCATTCAGTTCAGTTTTGCCAAGCAGCAATTTCCTGCAAGCCATACGATCAATGTCTATCTCCAGAAGTATTTATAATGCTTTTCCTACAGATGCATTAGCAAAAAAGTTAGTTTGTAGAAATGTTAATTGAAAGTGAACAAAGTGTTCTGTGTGTCATCTAAGCATCAGAAGGTGGAGGCGGGATATGATCTAAGCATTGTATACCCATCAAAGCTGTACGAGCTCTCTTTTACTGCAAAACAATGCATCAGTGACTGTGTGGTTACCCCAACCTTGGCCCTACCAGGGCAGTCACAGAGCTCTCGCACAGCAGAGCCGGAGCACAGCTGTGTTGTCTGTTGAACACCACCACAGCTCCTGCATCAGGCTCGCCAACCTGATCAAAGTCAGTCATTTCAGTGGCCACTTATAACAACACAGATATAATGACTTCAATATTTATTCCAACATTTTTTTTCAGTACAGAAGGTAGATAATGTCTGTACCTAGTAAGACTATTTGGATCTAAAAACTATCCTCAAGGCATTTATGAACTTATGCGTACAAAGTAGAAGGTTTATTCCTGAAAAACATCACTGCTACAATACAGAAGAGGGCCACTAAATTGTAGTCACCTCCAGAAGAGAAGGGACAGTGCTTCTCAGTGGTCAGGGCAATGAAGGAGGAAAAGACTTGGTCCCACTTCATTATCTGACCTGGAAAAAGCAATCCAGTGCTTTTGCGGGCAAAAGTATCCTGTCAAGTCTCTTCTGTGGAAATCTGTACATCTCTCCATATCCACCCTTGGGATAGAAAGAGGAATCCAACTGACATCGGTTTTCCTCTTCTTCAAAATGAAGATGAGGTTGCACTATGTCAATTAAAGACTTCATCTTTTGCAAATGTATCTGGGATGTTAAAAGGTACAAAAATATTGGCTTAAGATTTGTACATTCATCTAGCACCTAGTACAGAGCGATGCAGGTGTGTATAGAGCCTGAGGTGCCATGCTATGCAAATAAAGATCACTTGTAAGAGCACTGCTTACGTTGCTTTGCACAGTTTAAGTAAACTATATTGAGATATCAGCTCCTTGGTACAGCCACTTATTTTAGGGATTGTTGTGATTTTGCCTCAATATGCAACAAAGAACCACACAGTTACCCTCTCACTACTTCCCCCCACCCAGTGGGATGGGGAGGAGAATCAGAAGGAAAAAGGCAAAACTCATGGGCTGGGATGAGAACAGTTTAACAGAATGGCAAAGGGAGAAGAAAACAACAACCAATAATATGGATAAAAACAGATACAACATGCAGTGTTCTCACCACCCAATGCTCAGCTGCTCCTGAGTAGCAAAACCCCTTCCTTCAGCCAGCTCCCCACTTAAATACTGAGCCTGGCATCACATGGTCTAGAATATCCCATTGGATTGGCTGTTTGGGTCAGTCCAACCAGCTGCTTGTGAAAATTAACTCTATCCCAGCTGAACCCAGGACAGGGTTATTTTTTTTCCTGTTGTATTTATATCCCCATAGTTAAAATGACTCAACACTCTGAAACATAGGCCAGGCTTCAGAGGTGTTGCTAATTTAAGGGAAATCTGATGGATACTTTGATGAAGTCAAATGATAAGCAGCTACTATTACAAATAAAACAAGAATATCTGTTCATATTTGGCTTAGTACAAAATTGAAACAAAGGCTCCAGAGTATGTGTTGGGGACCAAATTCTTGGTCCCTTTTTCGTTTTCCACTCTGTCATGCTTCTACCGAACAGGGTGAGGATACTACCAATGCCCTTGTGTCATTTTGAACTTTCCAGCTCCCCCTGGCACCACTTTACATCACACAAAGCAATTTGTTTCCATTAAAAAGGACATTAAGGTGATGTAGCTGAAATTGTTCTGTGCCCTAAATCTATGTAATTTGTTGCTCGTGAGCAATTTGGCTCAGCTTTCATTACTATAGACTGACATCAACAAACCATTTCATCTTCCAGGCCTGTCACAGCAAGTATTTTTTACAGCACTGTAATAACTTCATTTCAGAAAGCAACTGTGACAAAGAAGGGGCTGCATTAGATTCAGTGTCAATAGCAATCTGATTTGCTTCTCAGAAATTTCATTAGTGAAAAATAAATTAGAAAGTGACATGTGTACCACGTAAGTAGTTCAAAACCATTGAGAAATGAAGCCCTTTGACAAAGCAGTGCAGTTTCTTATGCACACCCCAGCACTCCTGACCGCCGACGCTTCTTTGGTGGTGGCATGACCGTTGCCGGTCCCAGCCTCTCTCTGCTCCTGTCAGCTGCCAGGAAAAGGTTTGGTCTCAGACCCACGTTCTCCAGAGTTGCTTGTATCCCTGCCAAGGAGGCTCCTTCGCAAGTGATTGGGCAAAGTCTGGTTTTAAATGACAGGAGATTAAAAACCACTGACAACAGCAGCATCGAGTGAGAGGGATGCAGGCTTTGGTGGGGGGAGTGTGGGGAAGAGCCTCAGCACCCAGCGCAGTGCAAGGACTGCTGATGGTTTCTATGGTCCCAGAGGCATTGGAGGGGGCTGAGATAAAATTGTTCAACTTCTCTATGCTTTCCTTAACATAGTGCATTACTTTATTGCCTCTCTGCCCGCTAGACACCTCTTCTGCCTTTTTCAACCACATTGAGTGCTCATGGTGCATTGCTTATTCCAGAGTCACTTCTAAGCTGTGGCTTCTCTTAGGGCTGGTCCACCTTGTTTGGGTCAGACCAGCTTTGTAGTTGATTGCCTTTAAATGCTTTACTTTTGAAAAGTCTCAGATTGCTATCTGATCCAGATCTTTCTGTCCTCCCCAACATTTGCTGCATTTGAAATTTTACCAACAGTGATTTTGTGTCTTATGGATAATGGGTACAAATTTTGGAGAGGTACCAAGCTCCTGCTGATCTGCCTAAGATCCCACAGATAACAAATCTGTTTGATGAAGAAAATAAGTTTTGAGCTGTTTATTAGTCATTTCTTAATCCACTTAATGCTTTATTAATATTGTATATTGATAATTTCTAACCAGAATGCCAATATAGTTGTCAGCAAAAAAACATTGCAAAAATCTATTGTCTTTGCGGTTATAAGTCAAACACAAAATGTCCTCAAAGAATTAAATCTTCTCTTTGGCAGGTCTTATCTTCCATAATTATATTTCTACTCTTGTTCTTTATCAACCTTTTATACTTTCTTGCCTGATACCACAACTCACTGTCCTTCAGTTGTTGGTGGGATGCTAACCTGCTATTTTTGACTTTGCTACTACAACATCCCGCTCCTAGACTTCACAACCTGCTCAGGAAGCCAAGGCTTATTCAACAGCACCAGCAAAGTGGACATCCCAGCTTTTTATTGTTATCTGCCCTGCCAGCTATGACTTTTTCTTATAAGTATTTAATTTTCTTATATATGTATATTTATAATATTGGATTTTGGTGCCACAGAAGGCATGAAATAGGGCAGGGTAAATATCTAATTGGTGACTTCCTTACATTGCTTACTGACATGTAAAGGGCATTTCAACTGTGCCCATGTACTCACACAGTGTTGGCACTAGCACTCACAGGACAGTGTCCTTGGGGACAGTGCACAGACCCATGCCAGCACAGCAGGCCAGACCCTGCTTACACAGGCTTTACCATCAGTGGGGTCCATCCAAGTCAGCATTTCTCAAACTCGTTGGAAGTACAGCCATGCTTTGGGTCATTCACCTAGGTATGACTCCCCTGAGCACAGCCCCTCTAGATTAACGGCCAAACTCGACGTGTTTCTGTTCAGAGCCAGTCCGTACTTCGCTGTTCGTAACCTTGCTTAGTGCATAGCTTGCATTCATACACTGTGGACACTCCAAAATCACAGCTAACACCTGCTCACCCGTTCTCAGATAAGGCTGTAGCAGTTCTGTTTCTCCACAACACGGAATAAGAAAAGCATCTCGCTTCTACATGAAGTGTCTACACTCCTGCTGCCAACTACCTTCAACTGCTAGTAGGTGCTCAGCACACCCATGGTGAGGATGAAGTGTTTGTACCTGCAGAAAGTCAAGGCTACCTGTCTTTTTTCCCAGACCCTGAGAAGTCTGAGCAACTGCCCTTCATCTGCAGAGATGTGTTTTGTGCAGCTTGCAAATGGACCCTGGCGAGTGGAAGGGGTGGCCAAGACCCATCCCCAGGAACTGTGGCTCATAGGTCACTTTGGCACCAATCTAGGCATCACTGCATAAAAGAAACCCACTAAATGGTGCTTGCACAGGAGCCCTCAGCAGGGATTTTGCTGATTAACCCCAAGCTCACAGAGGTTCACATGTTGCAATTTGGCTGAGAGTGAGAAGGAACATACAGGAGAAAGCTACGAAGTTCTTCACAAGTTCGAGTACAAGTTCAAGTATCAAAAAAGGCCATTTTTTCGTTTTCCAACATATAAGAAACAGATCTTGTGTTTTAATTATCTTCACAGTTAATAGTCTATACTGTTCTTTGTTTGTATGGTTTTGTTCACTTAATCCTCCCCTGCTTTAAGCAGACTACAAACACTACACACTACCAACTTTTGTATTAAGATCCCTGCCAGCCAGAAAGCATTAGGACCAAGTCTGCGCTGCTCAGACTGGATGGCTCGTTGGTCAGCAGGTTATCTCTGCCCGTGTCCGGAAGGAGAGATAAACATAGGCTGCTGCGGATCAAAAGATGTCAAGACAAGCAAGAAGATCATAACTTCTCACAGTTGCCGTAGAAATCCTCTGTTTTAAGAAGCACCTGTTCCTTTTGTGATTTGGGTTAGCACACTCTGATGTCATGTAGTCGCTTGTGAGCTTGACTTACATTTCTATGAGGTTTCATGGCCGCATCCTCACACCGCTGACAGAATTGCAGAATAATATTTAGAGCTCTGAAGAAGTTAAAGCACAGAAAAAATAAGGGGACTGGTAGTGGATGCTTAGGGAAGGGCACAGAAATAGGAAAGGTGTAGGGGTAGTTCCCCAGGAGACTTTGCCAAGGAACTCCTGAGACACGTATGATATCTTTGTGATTAATGATCCTTGATATATTCTCTCCCATCAATTATTCAATTCACCCTCTGAACCCATAGAGTTGTGACATCCACCAATATCACATGTCAGTGAGTTTCCCAGTTTAAGGACTTACAGTGTACAGCTCTTGTTTTTGAACCTGGCACTAGAAAGTTCCAGGTGAGGTGCCCTGGTTTTTTTTATTATGAGAAATTGAATAACTATTCTCTGTTAACCTTCCCTACATGCCTCATGATTTTATAAACCCTAATATATTCCTCTTGCTCCTCACTTTCTTAGGTTGAAGGTTCCTTATCTCTCAGGTCGTTCCCTATATAGGAAGATCACCCTAGCCTCCTGTCTTTTTGTGCTTTTTCTACTACTGCCATGTTGCTTTGGAAAGAGATGTCAATGCTATACACTGTAGAGATGTATGGTAAGATGCAGGCATACCACCATTATAATATTTTCTGGTTTGTTCTCAATTTCTTTTCTAACATTTCCTGACGTTAATGTTTAAATTTGCCTTCTAAAACTGCTCCTGAACTTTGAGTAGGCAGTTTGACAGACATATCGAAGATTTCTTTGCTGAGTGGTAACAACCAGGTCAGAGCCCATCACTGCGTACATGGAGTTACAATTGTCTTTGCAGCATGCATTATTCCACATTTATCAGTATCACATTTCACCTGGCTTTTTATCATCCAACAGCTCAATATTGCAAGAATGTCCTGCAACTCTGTGCTGTCAGCTTTCGGTTTCATTGCTCTGAATCAGTTCATATCATCAGAAGTCTCTGTTCCTCACTTTCCCAGATCATTTATGAAGATGTTGTCATATGATCCATATGATCCCTATAATCTAAGCTCTGGAATAGATCTCTGTGGAACTTCACTGGTAATCGTCCATGTCCAAGAATACTGCCTGCCTATTCCTACCTCTTTTTTTTTTTTGTCTTTTGATGGTGATTTGCTCATGTAAGGCCCTTCCTTTCAGGAAGTTTATGAAGAGATTATCTTGCAGACTTACCTTGAGAGAGTGAGGATTGTTAGTGAGCATGAGACAAAAAGCACCTTGTCTGCTCTCCAGGAGAGAACACAAATAGGTCAGCTACATGGGATATTACTCATGCATTACACAGGCCATGCTTCCTGTAGCAGAACATCACCAGGGGATGAAATAGCAAAGTGTACGAAGCCAGAGACCTCCAAAGATTTGGCATTTAACTGTTCGAACAACAAAGGACAACCATGAGATGTTTGTGCCTTCTTGTTGGGGTTCTTCTGGCCCCATTTTTGAAAACCTGCCCTAATCTAGGGCACCTGGCAGCAGAAGATTTGGATGTACGTTAAACTCTTGCAGGCTGATTCCTGAGTATGCATTTGACCAACGAAGGGCCTGGGAAATTGCTGGGACACTGATGTTCAAAGTGCTGGCAGTGCTGCACAGCACACTGCTTTTGCAATGAGAAGGGGAAAATTTCATCGGGAGAGGATGAAGATGGTGCTGGGTTATGGGTCTGCTGTGGCGAGCTTGGAGGCGCTTCCAGCAGAGCGAAGGCAACAGGCAGTGCCACCTCCACCCATGACCTTTCTGGCTTGTGCCAGCAGTGAGGCAACATCAACTCACAGTCACAGAAGCACTTACCACCAAAGCTCCTGGATTTTTTTCTTCACAGCTGCCTGGGACTGCATGAAGAACATGCATCCACCCTGGATCGCTCCCCTCCCAGGAGCCTGTGTGTTGGTGCAAGCTCCCCTTGGGACTTTCTAGTGGCAGTATGGAGAAAAGCAAGTTTTCACTGTGTTTCCCTTTGGAACCAGAATTAGAGAGGTTAAGTCCTTTGATTTTCTCTTGATGTGTCTAATTTTCTTTACACAGGCTGACGCACTGTAGTGCTTTTATGCCCTCCTGAGAACGTGGAGAAGCTGTCTCATTACAAATACCTCTTGTTAATAAACATAATTGTTCACCTTCAGTGAACAGTGAACAGTTCAGAGGTCTCTGAAGAGGTAGTTCCATTATCTGGTGGTGGCAATGAATCATACTTTCTTATGAAATCCCATTTACCTATATCACACTTTATGTTCCAGACAGCATCATATTATGATATAAGAAATTCGCTAATGAGCACTAATAGAGAAATAAAGCAATCATTGCTAAGAGAAAGTGGTTGTGATATTTTCCCTGTAATAATCATATTATTTTAAAGAATATAATAATGCAATGAATATAAAATTTTTTTAATCTGGTGATAAACTGTAGGACTTTTGTTCCTGTGGTGAGTGTTGGGTTGTTGCTTAGCTGCACTGGTACTGTAATGCAATAGCTAAGCCTCTGCTCTGACAGTCTTATCCAGTGGGTGCGTACGGCTGTGCTGTGTCTCGATGGAGTCAGGGGCTTTCTGCTCCAGAGCTGACCTGCCGATGCAGAGCTGGAGCCCAAGCATGGTCAAAGCTAAGGGAGGTGCTATAGAAATTAGTATCAGCATCACTTTCCTTCTGTAGGCTTGCTCAGATGTGTTTGAGAAGATAACCTTCTAACTGGTGTGGCTCACAAGAGGTGCACGCACGTAAGCAAGAGAAGGGTTTCACTTTTAATTATACTCCCTAGTGAAATGAGAACTTGAAGCTACATAGCTGGATGGGCCTTGTGATACCCAATCCATATTTGGGAAATTTTGCCTGCAACCATGAGCAATAGAAAACTCACTCATTAAAAAAGAAAAAGTTGGAAAGCATAAATGCTGCACAACCTGAATAGGATACAAGTAAGCTGTGCAGGCTGTGCTGATCCACACCCTGCTGTTCAGTGGATCTGATGTTTACAAATGCAAACAGTGAAGGTGCTCCCTGAGGTGAAGCTGGTTTCCTGAAGCCTGGAGAGGCAGCCTAGAGCAACCCAGATCACGTGGGCACGTTGGCTTTTAGAGACCACCAAACGTCACTGCTGGGCCACAACTCCCTGCATCCATGATATTTATCCCTCAATTTCCCTTCGCATTTCTCCACAAGATCCCAGCTCCCTCCTCATTCCTTACCTCTGCCATCTGTAATGCCTTAAGACTTCTACAATGCAACACCTCCCACATCTCCTACTTGACCCTGAATTTGCATCCTTGGAGCCCTCCATGTCCCCAACCCCCCATCATTGCCACAGCCACCCTCCATCACTCTCCAGCCAAGACAACATCCAGCTTCCCACTCGTTTGTCCCTTGGGCTGGGCAAAACGAAATGGAAAATAGCTTAGCTTCTAGCCAGGAGTACATATGTGCCACTTGGCCAGCCAAGTGGTAGGTGCGTTGTTACTGGCCAGGAGCCTGACTTTGGGTCCCCACAGCCTGATGGGCCCCTTGGCTGCTCCTCGTCGCCTCTGGAGGGGCTGCGTGGCCCCCAGCAGCTGCGGGGCCAAGAAAGTCTCACATGGACCATATGTTGCACAGATTTTGTCCTAATTTCTTTTTCTGATGTTGCCTCGTTGCTTTCCAGGAGAGGGTTGAGCCTGGTCAGGAGTTTGTTTCCACCACTTGTAGTCCTTCTGCCAGGGGTAGGGAAAAAATTTAATTTTTAAGAGTTGCAGTGGGTCTATAAACTTGAAGAGGGATGCTAAGAAATGAAATGAAATTCATAATCTACTGCTGACAAATCTAAAAGCTTTCCAGTAGAAAACAGCCCTGCTGAGACAGTATAAACTTGTGCTTCTCCCCACTCTTGGCTTGTTGTACTGAAGATTTCTAAAAAACGAGGTATTTCTTCTGATGTCCTTAATGTAGCCTATTAATTCTGCGTATGATACTGAGGCAGCCTGGATTTTAGTGGGGGAGTGCATAGAGGAATAGATGATCTTTCATGAATAAAGCATTTTATTTTCAGGTAAATATCTGGAATAAAACAATAGGAGGGAACTGCCCCATGAGCAGACCTGGTTCTGCTTGATAAAGTTTTTCGTAAGACAGTAGCAGCTTCTTAGCACAGAGGATTTGGAAACTGCTTTTGAGATCTGCTTTAGAAATGGTGCTTGGCTGATATCAAGCCAGTATTTACATCCCTGAAATCTGGAGCTTCAGTGCAAGCTCTGACAGAGAGAGCCAACACACGTGGGCTCTGACATGGGCTTCAGAAGATACGTTCTGCTCTCAGGCAAGTGCAGAGATCTTTGACCAAGCTAAAAGGTGGGAATACAGAAAAATAAAAAGCTTTCATTTGTGTGTTTAAGCACAGTCAGCAAGAAAGCCAAAGCTGCAGTTCAAACCCTCCAAAGGAAAACATTACATAAATATTTTTTATCGAGCGTATCTATAGCAAAAGGAATTTGGATTTAAAGAAAACTAAATATCCTCATGTAGGATGGTTTGTGTTCCTTGGTATTCAGTACATTATTTAAGCAAGGCAGCTTCGTCTGATGGCACTGTGACAGTATCGAGGTAGCAAGATGCGAAGCATACATAATGTTTTCAAGCTGCAGAAGGAAGACTGTACAGAAATGTGCTCTGCAGATCGAGAGGTGTTTTGTTTCTAAATGGTGGCAAATGTAGAATTTATTGTGCTGCTCTTCACTTCTTGGTGCACCTGGTAACCATGAAGGTTTGCATCAGCGAGTGGGTGAACTGCTTTTCGCTACAGGGAGAACAACAGATACGGAGCCAAGGATTAGCCCTGGGGAAAGAGCCAGGGCTAAGCCCTCCCTGGCATGGGGTGGTTTTCTCATGAGCTGGTCCGAGCACATGAAATGAATTCACACCTCAAAACTTTCTCCTGTCTTTTCTGAGGGCGAGGTGGCTGTTCCCTCTCTAACCTTCACTAACACAAGCATTCGGTTAATGCAGGCTCTTCTTTGCAGCCTTAACTTTTCATATCCTGTCTTGGAAACTGCTTTGGGAATATCTAAAAGGTCCCAGATTTTCGTTTCTTCATGACAAGCTGTTTTTTATTTAAAGAGCAAGGAGATCTTTGTGCATGAAAAATCTGCTCAGCAACTACCAATACCAGACAGTTCTGAGGAAGCCATGTTCAATGTAAAGCTATAGGGCAAGTGGGTGTGAAATATCCTACAGCTGCCTCTTTTTTTCTGAAAACGAATGATATTAACTCATGGTCAACACTATATGACATGCTGGGAATGAAATTACACTAAGTGGTACTTTGCATCTCCCTCTGACTTAGGTGTTGGACACCAGATTCTAGATTGGATGACTCACTGATTTGTTGTAGGAAAGTAATTTTGATGTTTTTCCACAGCTTTTGGTGAACACCTCATGCAACAAGATCGCTGTCAATTCCCTGTTTTGAAGAAGTGTCAGAGGAGTTTGTTCTGCTTTGTAACGCCAATAGTTCAAAGCAGGGATCAGAAATGATGATGTGGATTTGATTTTATTCAGGAAAAGGGCCATGAGAAACTAGAGCTTGAAGGTGGGATGCCTTCTGGCCCACCCTCCTTCTCCAAGATAGGATCAGCTCTGCCTGACAAACCAATGACAAATACCTGAAAAGATCATTTAGGGCCAACCATGCCCTATACGGGAATCAGACCTGTTGTGGATATGCCATCACCTATGTTTATTTTGTGAGTACAGCTTAGGCATTCATGCTTCAGTATAGTCTAGCACAGACACAGTCATGAAGTGACCTTTTAAATCCTTCTTCTAGCAGCACGATTGGACTTGATCATCTTAGTGGTCTTTTCCAACCTTAATGATTCTATGATTCTAGAAGCACTGTGCTGGTCTGAGCTGTCCTGCCTGTGAGTGAGAAGGGCAGAGCAATTCTGCAAGTGCTCTTTGATGCCCAGTAAGGCTGGCTGCCGGACCAATGGCTGGTGAAATACTGCTCTGCTACCCTGTCCCTCTGTCTAAGGCACAATGGTCACTTTGCTGTTGGATGTAGAGAAGGGTGTCCTGTGGTGGCTAAGATTTTCCAGACAGCATTTTTAAACTATTTATGCAAACATTATTTCTTGGGCCAATGATGTTGACATGCAAATATAAATGTCCATGGGTGAGTCTGAACATTGTCACTGAGACTCTGATGCTCAGACATGGTGTGACCCTCGTGTCTAGGAGGTGCCAGCAGCATCTGTTGTAATGGCAGCAAAACGACCATGAGTTTATGTTATTAGGCAAGGTCTGTGTCAAACAGAGCCTGGAAACAATATTTATTTCCAGCTCTGGTGTGTCTATCTCACCTTGGCTCCCATTTACATTCTGTCCCTGTCCCTCCCTTTGTAAGATGAGAATAATAATGCATGTTGGCCATCAAAGGCTGGTGCCAGTTGTCAGCAAATGAAATACATAAAGCATCAAATGTAAAGCCACAAGTGAAAAAGTATCTACAAATGCTGTCAACTTCTCATCGCACTGCTCACATGACAGCAGTACAAGTGTCTCTTTGATGATATAGCTGGTGTTTGGTTCTCAGAAACCTCCCAAACTGCACATGGATTTATTTTCCATTTAGCTACTTCTCCAGGTAGTGGCCCATCAACGTTCAGCTGAGTAGCACAAGAGCACCCTGCAGATAACCTTCCCACACCAGAGATCAGCTTGTTTTCAGAGTGATTGCAGGCTTTAACCTGAGACAAAACATATGATTGATACTCCATGGTTTAAAGAATCAAACTAATGCCTTATGATTCATCTATGATTTATAAGTAAGAACTTGCACTGATCTAATGATGGGATCACTTGGTGACTCATGCATGGTTTAACGTGTGTGCGAAGTTTCCGTGTGTGTCACTCGGCGAAACTTCAGGCTGAAAGGATGAGTTCGCTGCCCCGGGCGGGTTCCCCGCAACACCTGCCGAAGAGCAGCAGGGAGACCAGGGGTGCTCTGCTCTCCCAGGCAGCCTGTCCTCTCCGAGGTCCAGGCCGGCAGGATGCGAAAGGTAGTGGCACAGTGACATGTTCTCCAGGGATTCGTTGTTGCGATTTCTCTTCTCCAACAAACAATTGCTATGGCAACCTTGCTGCTGCTCAAGTCTTCTCACTTCCTATTTATTCTAAAACACAGATACAAACTGTGACTGCTCCGAACACTTACATATTTAAGTCATTAAAAACTTCAGATGGGAAAGAGTGGGCAGACAAACGTGATCAGCCTGGAGCATGAGATGACCCTGCAAGGCCTTGTTTATGTGCAAATTTCCTATCTGAGTTTTAGCAAGAAAATTGTATTTTTCATTGATGTGATGGTTTTCTGATCAAACAGGGAAGGCTTTTTTGCCCACAGTAGGCTGATATCTGGTGGTGCTGCTCAGGGAGGAAAGATGCTGACCTCTTGGCCTTCGTCTTGGATCCTACAGCGTGCCCAGGGCTGGGGGAGATGGATCTGCTAAAATGAAATATTTACCAAAAGGCAGTTCACTGTAAACCTTTGCAAGGGGAAAGAAGTTCATGCATCACCTGAGAGGACGTTAGCTCAGCCGGAAGGCAGAGACAAAACCAAACAAAAAAAAATCCAGGACAGGGCATGATGGCATCTCCTGTTCCCGGCAGGGTTTGCCACCAGACACACACCCCTGGGCACCCATGGGTCCACCAGGCTGCCCAGCTCCAACGAAACACGTTCACCCTCCTCTTATTTTTTGAAGACTTAACATTATTGCTAAGATGCTTGCTTTTTTTCAGTTGCCTGCTACTTTTAAGACAAATTTACGTGGGAATTTGAAGGAAAGATTCACCAGGAGGATCTTCTGCAAAAACCCCTTGTAGCTTCTGAACAGCCCCTGCTTTAGGGATGCCTGGCGCACTGGGCTGTACAACATGGTGCCTGCTTGCTTCATGAATCACCAGGTTTTGTTTTGTGCTTGAAAGAACAGTTTTTCACTGAAAAAGCGTAACTACAGTGTTTCTGAGAGAAAGGGTTTTTTCTCCTCTGTGTTCAGAAGGTTCCTGCCCTGCTTTATTTCCTGCTACAATCTAAATAATGGCCCTGAGAAGGGACATCTCAGACCAGCTTCTGCTCTGATGTTGACTGAAAACTCACCTTTTCCAGCTTGGGCTGCCTACAAATCTCTAGATCTAAAACCTATTCCTGGCCCTGCCACACAGCATGAATTTGGGGAAATAATCTGAATTGTCTATGCCTGACCTTCCATGTATGCCAAGTGAAGGTAAGAGGAATTAATTCGTTGGGGTTTATGAGATTCATTATAATAATGCTTTGAGATCTGATTAACAGGACAGAGTTCAGACATTTATTGTTTTCTTTGGCTCAGGTTTCTCCCTGTAAAAACAGTCGCAGTGGTCATGCTCTAAAACTGTTTGTGTGAGCGGTTTGATGCAAATCCCTAGAAGGAAATCAGGAGCCGTGGAAGGAAAATGCAGACGACTGCACGGGGGGGAAGAGGCTTTCCTGCAGAGGTGAGTCAGTTCCAGGGGAGAAGGGCAGCTGTGTCCAAAAATAACAGTGCCAGAAAACAGGCACAAACCGCTGCGCCAAGAGAGTTGTCCACCTGAGGAAGACATTGGGTTTCATCTGTGAGTTTCTGCTCCTCTTTATTTGTCAAACAGTTTTCTCATCTGCACTGAATGCCACCAGACCTGTGTTTATACTTTTGGAGTCCATGTTAATCTGATCTTTGAAAAATACCCTGGCCATAATAATCTCTGGGCCCACAGGTAATTCAAAGTGACCCTGAGGAAGGAATTTATTCCCAAGGGTTAATTTCTATTTCCTTCTATTTTTTGAAGGCAACGTGATTAACATGCACTTGTGTTCAGATTTTTGTAGTTCTCACTAATCACTCTCTTATGTTTAGGCTAATTACACCAAACTCAGGATACTCTGATCTGTGTTACTCTTTGGATAATGCTGGTAACAAGCATCTGTTCTTTAGCTTTCCTACAGTGGCATTGCTGCTGAAGGTCTTCATCCTCTGTGAGTCTGTAAGTGGTGCTGGGCGCAACAGAAATATTACCCTGAATGATTAATCCCTAGCAGGTTTAACGCAAAATCTTGACTATTGGGTGTGGTTGTTAAGCAGAGAAATCCAGACTTTTTCTGTAGAACAGGATAACAAGATCTTCACATTAAAAAGTTGGCAGCTAAATTACTCTGTATGAAATGAAGTCTAGTAATACCCGGGACTATCACTTACACAGGAGTCTGGAAGCAGAATTGAGTCAGGAATGATCCCCTGTGCAGAGCTGGCCCTGGCATTTTACCTACTTTTATCTGTCTCAGGAAGGGAGAGCGGAAGGAAGGAGAAGGTCTTCAGGCAAGACAAAGCAGTGCGTGTCTCTGCTTGTGAGACTCCACACCTAAAACCTTCATACAGCTGCTGNCNTGCNGNNNACTGNCNGCCTCCCTCCAGCATCCTCCCAGGGACCAGGGCATGCACCAGCCTCCCTCCAGCATCCCTCCAGGGCCCAGGAGGAGCTTATGGGGAGTCACATCTTCATGTGCCACAACAGTGTGGTCCAACCTCAGTATATGATTTAGTAGGAATTGTGGTGTTGGGTGGATGGTTGGACTCAATGATTTTAGAGGTCTTGTCCAACCTATGACTCTATGATTCTATGAACTTACACAAATGGCAGGATACACGAGCCAGGGTCATGACATTTTTGGCCAGGCTGGAGCCTGGTGTGTCCCACATACTGTAGGGAGGACAAGTGTGACAGGCCAGGATGAGCTCCTGCCTCAGCTGGCTCCAAGTAATTAGGCTTAGAAGGAAACAGAGCCTTCTGCAGGTTGCCTCAGCTCTCCTCATCCTGGCTAATGTCAGACTGATACCCCAGGAGCATCACTGCACTGCTCAGCATCTCTGCGCTCACTTGTTTTCAGTTACAAACCAGAATTCCTACATCAGGACCAAATTTGAAGCAATTCCACTTGCTTTTGTACTGAAAAACACAGGTTGAAATAAGGCTTTTTTCTCCTTGATGTGCCCACGTAATGCTTGGTAACACTGCTGGTAAGAACATAGCACAGGCACCTTATCCATCAGACCGCAGTTCAGCCCAACCCACTGGGTTTACACTGTGTAGTTGCTTATGGGCAGCTATTGCTCATCTAGTGCCTCATCGTAGTGATTGCCCAGTGTATTGCAAATGTCCATTTAGAGAAGGGCTGTATCAGATGATCCTGGCAGCATATTAAGTGTAAACATGCTTTGTAACACATCCAAATTTTATTAGTAGTTAAGTAGAGAAAAACACCTACTAAATATTTCCAGGCATTTGTTGAGTGAAAATCTGTGTGCTTTGAGTTTTGCCACAGATAATTTTAATAGTGTCCCATTTTAATAATGTATTTGTCAATTGGGAATAGCTAGTAATGATGTCAGTGGAAACGAGGTTTGGTTTTGATACAGCTAAGAGTTCAATGTTGAAACACAAACCCTACCTGACCTACGAGATAAGTGCTGCTCTCTCCCCAGAATTTCATTGATTTCAATAGGTTTTTACAGGTTTAAACCTGTGACATTTTAGCAAATTTACACATTGCATTTTTAAGAACAAGCATGAATTGGGATCTTCATGCAGAAATTATCTGGATGTGTGTGGATATTAAGGTAACCTCCACCTGCAAGTTCTCAGGACCTTGAAGTCGTAGGTCAGAGCACATGGGTATGGGAAAAATCACTTTTTAGGCGGCAAACAGGGACTGCAACAGTTGAAGGCAGATCTTTCTGTGGTAAAAATCAAGGTAATCTGCTGAAGCTGAGGGTAACATACATGCATACACAGCCCTTGGCTTTTACTGTGAGGTTAAATCCAACCGTTCATGCAGTATTAGAGTGCAATGAGGAAAAATTAGAAAGAACATGTCTATAAAGTGACAGTAAAAGCTAGCCTAGGATATTCCCTGGGAAGCAGTCTGACAGTCTGTATTGGAAAGTTCGTCTGGGCTATTATTCTGCTCACAGCCCTATTGCAAGGTCTCCATAATCGCTCTGGAAAGATCTTGGATTTAAGCTCTGCGGGAGGCCACAGTCCATTCAGTAATGAAAAAGGTTTGCAATTTAAGACCCTGTAAAATGAAAAAATGAACTTCTCCATAATCAGAAATTCTTGAGGTGCTGGGTGGAAGGGTCAAGTAGAGACCCTGCTGTGCTTCTTCTCCAAAAAAAGTTGTTAAGCATCCTGTAAAATCACTTCTTGCCTGGGCTCAGTTTTCCATACTTAATGATTGATTTCCTAGTGTGGACAAATATGGGCTTCTCCAGGCCTGTTGCAGCAGCACAACCCTTTTTCTTGGGAATTCCTGGCAAATAAGCCCGAAAGGGGTGAGGCCACATTCCCAGATAAAAATTCTGGGGTAGGATTGTTTGCAGAGGAGATACCACTGATCTGGGTTAGTCTGCCTTAAAACCTCACCCATGCACTGACAGCTAGGATCTCTTGGGATCTTCCTGGTGACTACCTGTTCTACATGCTTTTGCTAGCTTTGCTATCTCAAAAAACAGAGGCAGCCAAAAGGGAGTTGAATGCCCACTGTGAGGAAGAGGCCATGATGCAGACGTCTCCAATATGAGACACCAGAGAGTCCACAGCGAAGTTGGTTTTGGTGGGGAACACAGGACAACCCTTTGGGACCTAACGTTCTCCAGGAGGTGGCTGCACTGCTTGCTCTGCGCTCACATCTCATGATGCCCTTGCCTTGGGCACAGGAGTGTGTATGCACACGCATGTGCAGGTGGTGGAGGTGAGGGGGGTCAGAGTAGGCTGAGGTCCACTCTGGTGCTGCCCTTTGCATGTCTCAGCTGTGATAAACACCATCTTTCATTGCACAGCCGCACCACGGACCCCTTTCAAATCAGCAAAGGCAGGAGGGTACTGTGGAGCTGTGTCTCAAAGGCTGTCAGCCAAACTTCTCTAAATTTGTAATTCTGGCTTGTTGTGGGGTGGTTTATTGCTGCATTTAACTCAGACTGCTCTCTCACCGGTTTCTGGAGAGCATCACAGAGAGGCACTCTGCCTCATGCCATAAAGTCAGGTGATCTACAAAAAAAGCCTTTTGGAGTGTCTAAAATCCTCAGTTACACTGATTCAGCAGTGCTGTGCTGACAAAGGCACAAATGGGGGTTAAATACGTGCTTGTGTTATGCTGCTTACCAAATCACAGTCCAAAGTTATTCTGGACTTACCCTGGGAAACTTCTCTCTGAAGTTCCTTAGAGAAGATTTAACTTCCTTTCCCCACCAAGGTTTTAATTTTCTTTGAGTAGGTTGTCTCCCCGTCTGTCAGGAGAGTGCAGGCCATGAGCTCAGACACACAAAATAATGGTTAAAACTATCACTTCAAATTGCACGTTTGAAAAAGGCTTCTCGGAAACATATAATCCTGATATTGTGAAACCGTAAGACACACGGGGCTCCACATACGTGGGGATGCTCACACTGGAAACTCAGCAGATGTGTTATTACATGCGGTACCTGGCGTATTATCTGGAGAGGGTGGGAGAAGAACTAAATCCTCTGTCCGACAAGCAAAGCAATCCTCTGTCAAAAGCAGAGCAAGAATAAAAGCACACTGTCGCGGTGTGAACACTTCTGAAATTAGACTTGGTTGAACCACTTATTATAAAATGCATTCAGCACGTATATACTTCTCTTCTGGCCAGTAGAGAGCCCATGAATGAACTCTGATTTTCCCTAATTGTACCGGCCCTTGTTAAGCAGATTGACTGAATGACAAATTTTTAGCCTGCTGTCTTTCCAAAGTGTTTGCCTCAATTACATGCGGTTCAAGGCCATTCCCTAGCACAGCAGCATATTTACCTGCAATTTAGCACCTGTCCCTGGTATTTTTACAGCTACAGCAAGAAGATAAACCCTTAATAGGCAGAAAATGCTGTCCTTCTAAAATCGGGGAAGCACCAGGACTTGCAAATGTGACACTAATACCTAGCGATTGTTTGAAACTGCTCTGAGCAGTTTTTCTGAAAATCCTTTAAACCCTCTGCACATTAAAACTACTATACATGAGTAGAGGACATGAAATGCATAGATTATTCACGCTGATTATTTACTTGCAAAACCTTGACAGCAACCAGGGAGGGAAGCAGAAATGCTCTGCGTCTCTCCAAGCCAAGAATGTGGATTTTCTTGCTGTTCATCCCCAATTCTCCCACTTTATCTCGTGACTCAGCTGCCTGATGCAAGGGTTTGCAATTACAGCTTTGCTGATTAGCTACCCAAGTTGCGTGCCATGGTTTTCTAGACTTCACATGCAATTTTGAAAAATGTATGGATTTTACAAATTTGCTTTTGAAAGGCACTTTGCTGTCTAATTTTGTGAGTTTTCCTCTGATTAACCCCAGCCACCTGATCATAGAATCATAGAATGCTTTGGGTTGGAAGGGACCTTTAGAGGCCATCTAGCCCAACCCCCCTGCAGTGAGCAGGGACATCTTCAACCAGACCAGGTTGCTCAGAGCCCTGTCCAACCTGGCCTTGAAGGTTTCCAGGGATGGGGCCTCCACTACCTCTCTGGGCAACCTGTGCCAGTGTTTCACCACCCTTATCCTAAAAGATTTCTTCCTGATATTTAGTCTAAATCTACCCTCCCTTAGTTTAAAACCATTAACCTTGTCCTGTCACTACAGACCCTGCTAAAGAGTTTGTCCCCATCTTTCTCATAAGCCCCCTTTGAGTACTGAAAGGATGCTATAAGGTCTTTCTGGAACTTTCTCTTCTCCAGGCTGAACAGCCCCAACTCTCTCAGCCTTTCCTTGAAGGAGAGGTGTTCCATCCCTCTTATCTTTTTTGTGGCCTCCTCTGGACCTGCTCCAGCAGCTCCTTGTCTGTCCTGTGTTGAGGACTCCAGAGCTGGACACAGGACCCCAGGTGGGCTCTCACCAGAGCGGAGCAGAGGGGCAGAATCCCCTTCCTTGACCTGCTGGCCATGCTGCTTCTGATGCAGCCCAGGATATGGCTGGTCTTCTGGGCTGTGAGCACACATTGATCATGAAAGCCACCTGGAAGCCAAGACACAAGAGGAAGCGATAGGACAAACCAACTCAGTTTTCCTCAAAAAAACATTCAGTCATTTGCTTAGCACAGGTGATAACCTCAGTGCAGAAAGGATGCTCCAAGCAAGCTACCTCCAAGTGCCAATGAGCCCTAGACACCATTGATCCAGCCCGTTGGTTTCCACCAGCCTGACTGGGAATCCGCCTGCTAGCAGGCGCTGACTCCTGTCAGGGGGTTAATACTCCACGGATGAAGCCATAACTGAATAGCAGAGGAAAGTTCCTACTGTTTGTGCCTCTAACAGAAATAATCTCTCCCGGACCACGCCAGCTCAGCTGGAGGAAAGGCCCCAGGGGTCGAAATGGTCTCTGCTTCCTGTTTTTCTCTCCACAGAGTAAATGGGTTTCTAAGGTCTCCAGAGATGTGCCTGAACCAAAACCTCTGATCTGATCATCCTTGAACTTTTGGCAAGTTTGGAATCAGTTCTGGATGCAGAGATTGCAGGTCAGATGTATTTTTAATAGTATTTATCCTCAGAAGGCTCTGCCCATCCTCCCTGCACGGCACAGCACGGCGACCGCTGCAGTGTCACTGTACCTGTGAGCTAACACAAAATGTTAAAAGAGGCGGATAAATCTCAGCTTACCAAGGAGCCATGCATATTTCTTTGCCATTGTGTGTTATATGAATGACAATACTATGTCTGTGTAAGTGACGTCTGTCACTGGCAAATGCCGGGGGGGTAAGCTGGGGAAGAAGTAGCTCCCTCTTGTCTCCCCTTCATAGCTTCTGCCAGCAGTGGGTGAAACATCTATAACACATTTTAGCATTCAAGAAGGTAATTTCCTCTAAAAGTCTTGGTTTTACTAAATTTCCATTAGTCTTCTCTTTCTTTATTTTTGGACAGTTGATTTAGGGATACAATCTTTCTAAATGTAGATATCAAAAGCAGCGGTCTGGTCTGAGACATAAAAATGAGCTAAACCACCAGGTTTTTGTGTTAGTATTTACTGCTCTCCCAAGAAATAGTGCAAGTCAGTGGAACCAGATCATTCAGCTGTGTATCATAACTTTGTGGCCACAATGCGTACGATTTTCAGTTAGCCTTTTGCTCCCAGCAATCATTAAATTCCAATTATTAAAACACGAATTAAGATCACTATAATTACCCTTGGAGCCTCATGGAAAAGGACCGCCTTGATAAATCCACCCTCATTTTTCAAGCCCTTTAGCCTGAAAAGGGGCATTTTTCCTCTTAGAAATCAGGGCTTGGGTAGCCATTTGAAATTTATTTTATTTTGTTAGTGGTTTCTGTGGGCTGAGATGGTGATGCTGGTGTCTGGTGTGTGTCCTCACACGTGTCCCATTGGGCACCACTGGCGTAGGCAGAAGCACGAACCCCACAGAGAGCGATGTGGGCAACTGGGCTACGCGGGGGTTCTGTCCATCCCAGATAACGTGCTGTGGAAAACTCCTTCCATTTACAGTTCTGGTCACACGTCATGTAGAAATGTTCAGCGCTGCTTGTGAGGATGCCAAACGGTGCTCGCAAATGCTTTGGCAAGGCTATGTGTCAAACCCAGCTTTCAAGCCAGGACTGCTTGTGTCAGATGACGCTAGCTTGCAGTTCCCTCACGCTTTTCTGGTTACAACCATAAAGTGTTCAGGTGAGGTTTTGGCATCCCCTTGCCCCCACATGCACAGTGCCACTCTGCCTTTCAATGAACTGCAGCTACGGGGCAGCCAAAAGGATGTGCAAGTTCCTGGGAGCGATCTCAGCAGTGTTCGTGTTTCCATGCCATCATGATGTCTTCCCACCGAGCTCAGGGAGAAACAGCTTCTGAGTCGAGGGAAAGCAAGGAGCTGGAGCCTCCATCTGCAGCCTCCCTGGTAAGTGGGGCTTTCTACCTATTAAAACACCAATATCATTGCATTAAAGTAGAAGAGAGTTCCTCCACCAGCTAATGTGCTATTACTTATTAATGTAAAACCACCACTGCGCTGGTTAGTAAATTATCTGTCTTCCTGCAGCCAGGTTTTATTTGTCTCACAGGGGTTACTTGCACTTTAGGATTTGTTGCCTGGGACCAAAAGCAGATATTTCTGGGCGTAGCCATGTGCAGCACAACCTGCAGTCGAGCACCAGACCCTGGGGCAGGGATGGTGGAGGACCAAGCCTGGACATCTCACCACTGCAAACACCTCCCCATGTGTGAACTACAGAGCCTGCAGAGGACACCTGAATACAGCCAAAGAAAATCACTTACGGAAACCCCAGAGCAAAACGTTTAGGCTTTTTGAAGGAAAACTGCTTTTCCTCTGGCTCCATACACTGTGTTGTCCTAAGGACACTGGGTGTCCTAAGACAATTTCACTGCTGGTGAACTCATTGGGGAGACCAAAGGCTGAAGAAGTGGATGATTTTGAGAGAACAGTTATGGCTCAAAACGCTCCACCTAACAGCTGCCACAGTGCAGGCTGCTCCTTTTAGTCACTCACTCATATTTGGTAATTTTAACTCACCCATCACCACTCCCCCTAAACCTGCAAGTTCTAGGGTGTTCCTATATGTCACATCTTACCTCTTGCCAACAAAAGGCTAGCAAAGGTAGCTTCTGTGTTAATGCAAAGGTACCATTAAAGATTAAAACAAAAGCAGAAAAAAAATAGTTTACTTATGAAGAAAGGACTTCTTGTTATACCTACCAAATCTACCCTCTGATCCAAGGTGGCATTTCCTCCTGGGCAAGAAGAAAGCAAGGGTCCATGTGGAGGAGGGGCTATTTTTTCTCATACTTCTGTGCTTTCACATGCTTACTTGGGCATTCTGATTAATTACTCCATGTGAAAAGGGATTTCATCCTCCCAGTGTTACCTGAAAGCTAATAGCATCGGAAGAAGGGAAACTGCCTCCTAAGTAAAGGCATTAGGCATATAGATAATGGCTTTTAGCTTTCTGTTTCCCAAATACTCTCTGTCCCCATGGGGGTTTCATAAATCTCCGTCTCCAGGGCTGCTATTAGGCTGGTCCTTGCAATCAGATGTGCACAGAGCTTTTGAAAGCAACCATGCACAGAACTGTCTGCCTCACTCATAGGAGAGGTGACATTGCGGGCACTCGCTGGGAGTCCGTATGTGACTGGGTGGGGAAGGCTTGTGCCCTCCAGCTCAATGCAGCATCCACAGTCTGGGAGATCCCCTCCTGAAGCCCACGTCAGCCGATGCTTTTCTGAGCTCAGGAAGCACCTCTGAGGCCAGATTTACCAAGCGACTGTGTTCAGTTGCTAAACGAAGTGGAAAGCGTATGCTAATCAGAGGAACATTACTTCATGTTATATTGTGCAGACTGCTACGTAGTGGCTGGACAGGTGAAACATGGGCTCAGGATGGTCGAACCATGGGTTTTGGGGAACTGTCATGCTGTGGGTGGCATGGGCCTTCATGCCTTTTGCAATAGCCCTAATTCCTCCTGGGGCCACCAGTCTGTGGGGCTGCTGGGGTCCTGGTGTAGGTGCAGCCTCAAGGATGGACACAAGCACATTAAATGGAAGTAGCCTGCTGAGAAACCAGCCTTTGCACTGGGGTGGATACACATATAGTGGAGCTGGGCACCTACATGGGATTTTTCCAGCAAGGGCACGGTGCCGCTGGCAGCGTGCGGAGCCCTAACAGTCTTAATTCAACAACTGTGGTTCCTAATTAGAATTTTTTTTTGCCTTCAAGTTCTCCCTGTTACTCCACCGTGATCATAATTATTCACCTCACAAAGGTAATGCGAGGGGTAATTAGCCTGAACGTGCAATATATTTTTGAAATGAGGAATGTTTCTTCATATGGGAGCTAAATATCATTATCTCTAGTAATTGGAAGAAGGTAGCAATTTCTTTCGACTAACCAAAATAAACAGGAGATGATTTCTCGGACTATTGATTTAGCTCATGATTTTGCAGGGACTAAATTATAGGTGGCTCAGACTGCCACCTCTAAAATTCAGGTAAAATCCAGACAAAACACAGGCTGGTGGTGCCTTACTGCCATTGGAGCTGTACGGCCACGCAGGTGCAACCCTGCTGCCACCCTAACCCGGACCAGGAGTCCATAGATCTACAGAAGGCTGGAAATGGAGATGAAAATTGTGATCTCTCTGTGCCTGTTCTTCCTAAAGCCATTGACAAGATGGCCTCACATCCCTTACCTAGTCACTAATAAAACTGTCCTGCTGAAATGATTCATTAAAAGTGCAGTTTCCCCTGTCCACTACCCCTAAAAATGTGATGGAACCCCATTCCCCTGGGCTCTTTCCCATCTGCTGGCACCCATTCCAGGGGACACCCGGGGCACGGTGCAGCCTACGTGCCACCCCCCAGCAGTGGCCGCAGGGAGTTGGAGGAATCAAATCCCGAATCCTCTGGAGTGGAGACAGAAATACCCATTTCACGCTTTTATTTAAACATTAAATCACCAAATGAATCCTCCGCCAGTTCCTTCCTCTCTTTGGGTGATTTTCAGAGAGAGGAGATGCTAAGCTGTAAACAGCATCTTTTTTTCAGCATCGTCTCACTCCATAAATGGTTATTCTGGCTGCGCTGGGGCAGGTTTTATTGTGTGATTAAGCTGACAACGTGCTAATGCTCTGCCCTAGACCTTCCACATTCCTTAGGCAGAATTTACACATCCAGAAAAAAAAAAAAAAAAGCGCCAACTGCGGAAGCACTAACTGTAGTGGAAATTTTGACCCATTGTCATGCCTTAGTTGCAAGGTCATGTTCTGAACCTTGCAGCCTTGGTCAGCTGCTGCTTCAGCATCTCCTAAGCCATTTATTGGACCCTGAAGACCTATGTGATCTGCTTCCCCCATACCCGTGGTTCCAGGTGATGAAAGCAGAGGAGGGCTGTCACCGGAGCAAGACAAAAGTGAAACTCAGCCTCCCCGTGCCAGGACTGGGTGCAGTCTGAGCGCAGGCACAGTGGCTTTGCCTTCCCCGCCACTGGCAATGGCTCAAAAGCAGAGACAAGCTGAAGGATGCTGGTGTGTGAGGGTGTCATGGTGAGCTGGTCCAGGTTTCTGTTCCACTTTATATCTGCCAAGCTTTTCCAGCTATCACAGCTGCTGAGGGCTCCTCTGCTCACCCAAGGCGTAATAAATGTGATTTATTTTAGTGGAGCTATTCCCTGTTCTGCATCTTCTCCTGGTATTTGAGCGCCGTTGCACTCAGAGAAGCATGTCCATGCTTGGAGGATGATTGCTTTTCACTGCACTGATGTGGTTAAGGCAGCGTGGTTCATCATGTAGACAAGCCCAGGTCTGCCTTGGGAGGATGGACAAGGTTAGACCACCCCTGGGTGTCACTGGAAGGTCTCGTCTGTGAAAGAGCTATTTATACCTACCTTGTCTCACCAAAAGGCGAAGTCTGGATGGGAGGAGGACCATCACCAAGTAACTAAAAGTAGAACTTTCTGAAACAATGAGAAAGAGACTTTTTCTCCCCCCCTTTTGCCAGTGCAGGAAAGAATGCACCAAGGCTGGTTAGAAACACCCTCCCTGTGCTCACCCGTGGTTTCCCTTCTGGACAAACCTTCTGAGAGAGTGATCTTTCCCTGCTTTTTCTTGTGCAGTTATCATCTGCTGGATGATTTTTGCAGCTGTCTGGCTTTGGGGACAAGAGCCCATGGGGGACTCTGTGGTCACGGGCTTCAGCAGGTCTGAGGGCAGGGGTGACCCTGGCCCACACCGGCCAAGGACTGGCATCATTTGCCATTTAGAAGACTGATAGAAAGATTGCTCTCCCCAGCAGCCCGCAGCTACTGGTGCGGGAAGCATCTCATTCTCCAGCTGATCATTCTTCTTAGGCTATTTTTGTTTTAGCAATGCTAGTTGCAAGTTTCTTGCTTTTATTTCCTCTTCCACAGTTTCCAAGAGGAAGGGAAAAGCAAGGGAAGGGCCAGGCAGACCCTTAAAAATGTTCAGATCTGGAAATCACAGACATGCGCCCACAGGGCTGTGACTGGCACTGGAGAGGGAGCAAGTGGGTGTGTAAGTGTGTTTTGGGACAGGCAGAAAAGCTCTGGGGGGACTTCTGGGGATTTAGGGAAGAGGAAAGGGGAGGAAACCTTTGTCATCTTTAAAATGATGAAGCTGCATCTCCTTTCTTGAAGAGCATCTCACTGTCTGGGGGGGCTGCTCCAACCCTGGATGCTGCCATGAAATTTCTGACTTGTTGAGCTGGAAGACTCCCATGATGTTCCCAACCAACCCTCACTAGAGGACTTGCCCTTAGCTCTCTCCAGCCTGGACATGGACCCGTCCGTGCCCGAGTTGTGGTGCCGTGCATCCTCCTCCAACACTGTGGTCCCAGCCAAGGGGATCAGTGCCTGTGCAGGCAAAAAATGAATCCACAAGACCAAGCCCAACATTGCATCTCATGAGGAGGTGGTTTTGACTTATCCATGATTTAACCATAACTCTAGCAACTAGGATGCTTCCCCAGACCCTCCAGCTCTCTGATGGGGTGATGCCCCCATGTACCTGCCCTCTGCACCAGCCACTGTGCCAAGGAGGACACGACCTGCGGTGTGTGAGGTCCTGCAGCGTCAAGAGCAGCCGAGCACCTTGCAGTGTTTTTCTAGTCCTATAACACGAAATGAGTCTCTCGGGTGGAAGGGAGGTTTCCTTTCTCAGGAAAAGCCAGCACAAAACAAGAGTTCAGAGCTGGATAAAAACACCCAAGCCTTGCTTGGCTAAAGCCAGAGTTGAGCTTCTTTCTTTAGGTATGAAGTGGAAAAAGGGCGAATACACTGTTGCAAAGAAGCTAGGAAAAGAGAAAGGCACAACATTTTAGCTGGGCAACTATTTCTGCTTTATTAAAATATTTTTACTTGTATGAAAAAACATAGAAAACTTTGCTAAACTCAAATATAAGAAACTATTCTTCAAAATGTTACTAGTTAGTAAGCCCACTTAATATGTGAAAATAAACATTTTTTTCTCTGGAGGCATGGCAGTTTTACATGTGCATTCCTTATTTTCAGTGATATTTTTCCCCAGAAGGATGTGTGAGTATGTGTGTGTGCACAGTTACTACTCTGTAGGTGTTAATGACCATCACTGGGAGGGGAAAGGTCCATAAAATGGCAGGTCTCATTAAGGTAGCGATGGGTCCAAGCCAGCAGAAAAAGCAGCCAAATGCCTGTAGGTATTAAAACCAGCTGCAGACAAGGACCTAATGAAGGCATTAGGCTACCTGGCCGGAGCAGGGATAAATCATGCAGATTAACAAGAGCTTTTCTGATTACAAAAGCAGAGCAGGGCCTGGAGGGGACCAGCTTGTGGGCACGGGGCTGGGTGGCTTTGGAGGGGAGCATAGATGGGGCTCCTCAGAGTGCTCCCTTGTGCTCAGAGGGGAAGGAAGGACAACGCCTGCTTTCTGGTTTGAAGCATATATCCCATTCACACGGGTTGCTCACCTGTCTGGAAAGTCTCCTTCCAGCCCTGGGTTTCGGCTGAGGATGAACCGCGGTGCCTGCACGGGGCGGCGCAGGCTGCATGCACGGTGATTAGGATCAACAGCGAAGGCAGAGGAGGAATAAATAACCTCGAACACAGCGCTGGCCTGCAGCCAGCAACTTACCAGAGCCTGCCAGGCCCCAAACCAGTTCAAAGAGCCACCGATTGCATAGACAACCCTGTCCACCTGCCAGCTGCTTCCCCCTCCTCCTTCTCCTGCTCCTCCTTCTCCTCCTCTCTGCTATTCAGGAGCTGCTGCCCGAC
>Ga0065711_1007816_pt1 | contig 29355 bp, 14 predicted proteins | sample Hoacrofraction12_FD_59098 | JGI IMG/M metagenome (GOLD analysis project Ga0065711, IMG submission 59098) | Hoatzin crop microbial communities from Cojedes, Venezuela - Epithelial fraction 12 v2 (version 2) | ecosystem: Host-associated > Birds > Digestive system > Esophagus > Crop | place... | reverse complement strand
GACGGAGCACTGGAACAGGCTGCCCAGGGAGGTTGTGGAGTCTCCTTCTCTGGAGATATTCAAGACCTGCCTGGACAAGGTCCTGTGCAGCCTGCTGTAGGTGACCCTGCTTTGGCAGGGGGCTTGGACGAGATGACCCACAGAAGTCCCTTCCAACCCCTACCATTCTGTGATTCTGTGCTGACACTTCCTAAAGCAGCCTGGTTCTAGTGAACCTACAATAGTTCACACAACGTGAACCAGCAGTGTCCACTTAGTATCCGTTAGTCTTTCTGAAGTTGCTCATAGTAGCATCATTTTCCTACACACTCAAGGAATCCGATATGGTTTGGAAGACGACATTCCCTCAGATGTCAGCAACAGCGAAAAGCCACCATCAAATACTTTTTTTTAAAAAAAAGATTACGAAGTCTTTATGCACCAACCAACTGAAAACACTGCAACCATGCAACCTGAAGAGGAACTTGGAGAGATAAGATATACAGGTGCTTTACAGTGAATTCTGCCTGCAAACACTTAAAAGTATTGGCAAGCACTATCAAAAATTTTGTGAGAATTGCATAAAAAAAAACAGCTCCAGTTTTCTGAAGTAAGGCTCAATTTATATCCAAGTTTATTTTTAGGCATCAAGTTCTGTTTCTTCATACTTCAAAAAATAAAATTTTGCTTCATTCCCTAGTAAAGCTGATTTATCTTACATCATACACACATTAGCATGAAGAGTGTAATCTGATCTGTGGTAGCTGATGAACGACAGACAGGACATCAGCCCATTTATATATGCTACCACTTAATGGAACGGCCTCCTAAATAAAGAGCAGAACGCCAAGAAAGTGGCTCATCTCATAAGAAGTTAAGACAAAGCCTTTCTCCAGTACCTTTGCAAAGGCAAAATAAATTCTCCGCAGCTCCTGTTTAATAACAGGCTCTTGAGGAACTTAAAGCTTCCTCTGTTTGGAAGTTATTTGCCTAACTATGGTTCTTCAGCCCAACTCAGGACAGCTGGGAAGAGACTCAGTTGTTCTCAAAAGCTTGTTTTGAGGATTCAGAAACCAGGCAAGACAGCAGACTGCATCTGCACACGTTAACTTTTGCCGAAAGCACAGCCAACTTAATCGTTCACGGTGGTGTTCCTACTGGTTACATTCTGGTAAACAAGTGCTTGTAGCAACAATCAGGACTTCATAGATTCACTTTTCATAAACCCTTAGGTTCCTATTAAATTCCAGGGCAGGAAGCAAGGCTGACTTCTGTTTACAAAGCATTATCATTTATCATTTCACAGAATGAAACTATTAAAATAACGGTGCAGTGTAACAGAACATAACAATGCTTCTTGTTTTTCTGTTTTTCATAAAAATAGTGTTCAGAAACAGAAGTTGTACTGGAATTCCACATTGCCTGAGTTAGTTCTGCTCTTAGACAAGCCCTGTCACTCATGGAGGTAAGTGTCTGTCCCAGTTACTGCTAACAGGTAGCACCTGACGTAATTTTCTGGGAGACAGACAGGAATACACAGAATGCTGCTCACACATGAGCAGTTGTGTCCCATCCCCAGTGTCATGAGAAACAGAAGGATAATACTGACAAATTACATCCTCAAGCAAAGACAGACAGAATATACATTTAGTGGCCTCCTCTTGCTAGAAGCTACCCGATGTGCAGCACTTAAAAGTTCATTCCTTGCTTCAGATGCTTGATCCTCTCAGGGGAAAATCATGCTCCCTAGATCCTAGACAGCAAAAGGAGAGAATGTTTAGAAGGAAACACCTACTTATTTAGAAAACAGAGTGAAAGACCTTATTGGAACCTCCACAGCTAATCTGGAGGTGCCCCATCTACCTTTGTCAGGGATCATAGCGTGCTGGCAGGCTTCTCACAATGGAAGAGTTGCATGCCCAGGCCACGGGACTGGAAGGAATAATCACAGGCCCCACATAAAACATCAAGGACCACCTACAGGTACCTCGTAAGCCTCATTTCCTGGCTAAAAACACGTTTCTGAAATTGCATCATCAGTTCCTTCTTGTCTTCCCTATTCTCATAAGTGTCTAAGGCCTATGCCTTCCACCAAATTTGACCGCCATCTCAGCACCTTAAGAGCGACCTTTCTTGGAGAAGGGCAAGTGGCAAGTGGAGAAGAGAAAACGAGCAAGTGGCTGTGTAAAGCAGAGACGCCCACACAGAGGAGAATTGTCAACCGTGTACTGAAGGCATCTGTTCTGCTCAGCGGGCCAACACACACATAAGTGTGCACACAGCAAACATCAACTGCAGCTGGCGTAACACAGTGTTTCTCGCCCAGCAACCACCCGAGAACAGGATAAGCTGGAAAATGAAGAGACTGTTTAACAAGAACTTGATAAACCGCTTTCTATTAAATAAATTCTTATTGTGCATTTTATTTGTGTGTTTTCCCTTCCCTCTTATTTCTGCTTCATTTCACTGGAGGATTTCACCTTCATTTTCCAGGAAATGCTGAAGGCCTAAGAGAATCTTCTGAGCTATCCAGCAGATTACAATACAGCTTTCTTATCTCTTTTAAACAGAAGGAAGTGGATCAAAGCAAGAAAGTCTGTAACTCACGAAACGGCAGGAGTGATTGCTCTGCAGCAATCCGGACTTTTCCCATCACTGAACGAGCAGCTGTATTACAGTTTACACAAACACTAACACAGCATTAGTCATCTCAGGCGCTAAAGATCACTTTGCTTCACAAATTCAATACCTCCTTCGTACTCCCTCTTAGCCACACACACACACACACACACTGCAGTGTTTCACTGGTTGCAGTCGTAGCTCTCTAGAGCATTAAGCCAAATGATTCAAACAGCTGATAAGATCACACAAAGACTACTTTATTCATTCTCACCAATGCTATACCAACTTGGTGTGTTTAAGCTTGACCTGTTCATATTTACACTATGCAGGATGTCATTCAACACCATCCGCTATTTACGAATACCGAAACCACTGGACAACATTTCCCTAGCTTAGATAAGTCTCCAGTTTGGCTTCAGAGGCAGTAACAGCTGGCTTTCACAAAAGCAACAAGATGGAGCTGTGTCCCCAGTAGGACAGCCTGAGCCCAACACATCTCCATTGGCTTGGCTCACAGTGCATGTCCACAGCTTCTAGACATAGAGACTTCACATTTTCCAAATGCATAAGAAGTATCCCTCAGCTCCTTCCACAGAGTACTTTCAAGGGCGTTATACTACCAAGCTAGAGTATCTGTTGTGCATCTTCAACGACTGAAACAATTAAGTGGTTGAATTCAAGGAATATTACACAACCCTCATGCACAGAAAAAATTCTTAAACCACGGCAGAGACAGCAAGGATTTTGCTATCCTGTAAGACAATACCACGGCTACTTCCGCTACAATCATGTTCAATATTAAAAAAATTAGTAAAATTGAATTTTTGGCATACTTGTTTTCAACAGAAAGACAAACTCCAAACAGCACACAAGACACTGATGTAGAAGGACTGTGTTTGGCTAGTCAGGGATCTTCAAATCCTAGATAGCTATGTAGTATTTAAATAGTCTGGGTCTTACACTGGTTATTTTTGACACAATGAGCTAGAGCAATTCATGCATACAGTATTTCTGTGACTGTTCATCAAAACACAACTTTCTCATGTTTTAGACAAGACTATTTATTATGAGTAAACAGACTGGATTAATAATTCAGTGGGTAGTGAATAAAAGATGAAGAGGAATTTTACTACTACACATGCATGAGGTACAGCAGCCATCTGACATAGGAGATGGAACTTCAACCTGTAGCTGAATTCCATCCTGCCCTATCCCATCCCCAAACAGCTTTCTGTTTTTCCCCCCGAAACGAGTCTGAAGAATTTGAAATCCCACAACAGACAGCAGAAACACAGATGGCAGAGCACCTTTCATCTTGCTGACATCTGGTCAGGCCCTAGCACTCCAGACTCCACAGACCGAATTTACTAGACCATCACTAACTATAACGGCATTCTGAAAATCTCTGTTAAGCACAGGTGTAGGTGCCTATGGGTGAATAAACTCCAGACCACGAAACAGCAACGGAGTGAGAATCCACTAACACGGAGCTCCATTTTTTATTATCTTCCCATACATCAACACCAAGGTTGCTATTTAAGTATCCCAAACTAGGCAAGAGCCGCTCTGAAGACAAGTAAACACAGCTGTTGTGTTCTATTTTCCAGTTTATTTAAATATCTAACAATAAGAAAAAAAATCCAGTCTGGCTTCCACTGAAGTCATGGGAAAGACTCATTTTTAAATGAGCGCCACATCAAAACCAAGTTTACTGAACCCAATCTGTTATTTCAAATGATATTGAACAGATTAAAGCTTTTTTTACTTCATCTGGCTCACAGCCCAGAAGGCCAACCATATCCTGGGCTGCATCAGAAGAAGCGTGGCCAGCAGGTCAAGGAAGGTAATTTTGCCCTTCTAACTCTGCTCTGGTGAGACCACACCTGGAGTCCTGTGTCTAGCTCTGGAGTCCTCAGCACAGGAAAGACATGGTCCTGTTCAAGCGAACCCAGAGGAGGCCACGAAGATGGTCAGAGCTGGAACACCTCTCCTACGAGGACAGGCTTAGAGAGTTGGGGCTGTTCAGTCTGGAGAAGAGAAGGCTCTGGGGAGACTTTCTAGCAGCCTTCCACTAACTGAAGGGGGCCTACAAGAAAGCTGGAGAGGGAATTTTTACAAGGGGATGGAGTGATAGCACAAAGGGTAATGGCTTTAAACTAGAAAGGTGTAGATTTAGATTAGACATAAGAAAGAAATTCTTCACCACGAGGGTGGTGAGGCACCTGACAGACTGCCCAGAGAAGCAGCAAATGCCCCCTCTCTGGAAGTGTTCAGGGCTGGGTTGGATGGGGCTTTGAGCAACCTGGTTTAGGGGAAGGTGTTCCTCCCCATGGTAGGGGAGTTGGAGTACATGATCTTTAATCTCCCTTCCAACCCAAACCATTCTATGATTTATTTATCATTCTCTTCCTAGTTATCTCCTATTACCTTTCACTCACTGCCTTGTATAAGTCAAAAATAATTCCTGCTTTCCAGAAACTTCCTCCTCCTAAAGCAAATCCTTCATAAACTCCTCAGTTATGCCATTTAAAAAAATGGATTAAGGCAACACAGGCATTTCTTAATATAGAACTACTTAGTTATGAGAACTCACGTACTTCAGTTTTGGCTTCTATCCAGAATTTAATCATCTTCAGGAAGACAACAGTTTGCCTTAAAAAAAATAAAAAAAGAAAAGCCTTCACATCTTCCCTTTATACTGCACTATTATCCAAATGGTTCTTTAACCCTCTAGCATGACCAAAGGACCAACTGTCACCTGAGCTGCTTACTGACCAGGGGTACTGCTTCTCACCATCCAAAGCATAAACATCCGGGAAGGCAGGACATCTCCTATCGCATCCAGCATGACCCGACAGTTGCATTTCAAAGGCTTTCACTTCCGTCTCTGGTAATAAGTACGCTCTAAGAGAAAGAAGGTCACACATCTATACGACAGCTATCATAACAACTTTCTGCCCTACCACCTCCACCACACCCTCACATGGTCATTAAGCACTAGTTTCCTCCTCAGTGCGCAAGCCTGAAAACAGGCATCAACTTCAGAGGGAGCAGCCTCCCTGCTACCAGCTCTGGATCCTTTCCAATCAGAGTTCATGGCTAGCAGGATAAATCCAAAGGTGGCTCGAGCTGAATTGTGTCTAGGAAGCCTGCGATCCTCAGGGAGTCCCACCACAAAGCTCTAGTGAGTTGCTAAAGCATCAGCTCATGTGCATTTACTGAACAATTTACCACACTTTGAGAGCTCTGGGAGCTGCAGAAAGCCTTTCCAACCCTTCCCTTATAGCTCTCTAGCTTCCAGAAAATCCCTGCTGAAATTTTCAAGGTTAGTCAGCATTTCTTTCATGACCCCACAGAAAGCAACTAAACATATTTTAAAGTCAGTCTGAGACACAGACTCCCCTTTATGCGGAAGGTGGTTCTGTTTCTGTCCAAATGCTTAACATTGGGCAACAATACCAATTAAAAAAAAACAAATTCAAGGAGTCTGCCAAAGGTTTTTTATGACAGATCCTAATTAGCGGACCAGCTTCACCAAAACTGTGCCTTGCATTGATAGGTTTTTACAAAAGCATATGAACTTTCACAAAACAGTACAGTCTACTATACGTGTAATTAGGTTGCAAGTTGGAGGGGGACTCGGGGGGGGGGATAGAAGCTGTCTACGAAGTTGTCAGTTGTAAAGTAAATCCTCCTTTACTCTCCTACCACCCTACAATTTTGTAGGAAGAGTCAGCTTTTCAATTCAGTTACCAGTGATGATGAAGTCAGGCCTACAAAGAAGCCATTTTTGCACACCAAAGTCAGTATCTCCAATTTAGCACCCTCCACTTGAGGAAGACATACGGAGAATCTCAGTTCTGTTTTTTCAGCATTTCTGGGTTGGGTTTGTCTAGTTTTTTTTTCCCTTATTTTAGACAAAGAAAAGGGTACCAGATCTGAAAAGAGAAAGCCAAATACTGAGACTCAAGAGTTGCACAAAAAGATAAACCCTTGGCAATTGCATGGAACCTCTCTTCCAACTGATTCTGTCTGAATTACTAGAGTAAGGAAAGCTGTTTTCTTTATCTAAACTTGGAGGAGAAAAGAAAAAAAAATTAAAAAAAAAATCTATATCTACATTCAAATCATACAAAGGACTCTGTTTTAGTTGGCTTGCAGGAGAGAATCTTCTGCAATTTGACTTCTGACAACAGAAAAATTAAGTGTGTCTGGGAGAAAAGATGCAAATGAGGTCAGAGAGGGTTATCAGCAAATGACGACAACAAAGTAACCTGTTTGCTGGAAGTTGCATGGCATTGCGAAGGGAACCTGAACACCTTCCAATGCCTTCACCTGGGAAACAAGGTATTGCTGAAGCCCCACGACACCAAGCTACACTGTGTCAGTTGCTCCTTTACCCCTAAGTGCCATTATCAAAGCATTTCATCAAGCGTAACACCATCTGTATTAACTTCAACTGTTTTCCCCTACCGCTTTCCCTCTCCCGTCCCCCCATCTATGAACTGGAAGTTATTATCCAAGAAATTACTACAGCTGTAGAGACAGCTCAGTTGCAAAGGAGAAACAGTTGGATAACAGTGAAGAACTAACTTTAGCTTTAAATATGAAGAACGCTGCTGGGGTTAAATCTTATACAGACTTAGACCTTTCATGACAGCCTTTCATTAAAAATTACAGCAGGAGTGAAAAGACACACTTAGGAAGATTTAGTAAAAAATTTTGTTCTTAGCAACAGAATGCAGAAGACCAGCAGCTAGCATTTTTCCAGTTCTTTGGGGACAGCTGCACAAGCGGTAGTAAGATCTGCTCTTTATGAGAGCTCATTCTGATGCTAAATGGGCAGAAGTTGCTCTTCGCAATTCCTACTTAAGAGGATCAATAAAACAGAATAAGAACATATCCAGTCAACCATACCGCCTACAACAGAAAATCCCTTTATTTTAGTAAAAAGTGCCAACTATATCATGCCATGAAATATTCCAAAACATGTGATTTTTTCCTGAACTTTAGCTCTGCTAGAACAGTATTGCTGCTTCTGATATGCAGGCAGATGCCACCTGGCAGCACATAACTCCTTACCTAGACATTGTTCTTGAAAATGGCAATGAGTCAAGGAACAACTATCTTGCAGTATTATAAAATATTGTTGCTACATCAGTGACTCAGTCTGGCAGTCTCTCCAAAACCATCAACATAAACAGAAGAGATCTTGTGCACCAAGCAGACGTGCCAATAAAGGTATTCATCACAGTTGCTCCCATTACAAAACGTAAACTAGCTGAATGCATCCAGAACAAGCAGTGTTTTCAGAAGGACTGAGACCAGGCAAGTTTATTCCTGCAGGTGAATGATTTATTCTCAGGTATGAGACTTGGGCTAACAACTTACCCAAACCCTAATATTCAGAACCATGAAGTCAGAGCAATATGTCACCATTCTGTGGATCCTTTTGAAATCATTCGAAATGACCCCACTAACTGAAAGGAAGCATGCAAACACTCGAGAGGAAGGGACATAATTTCTGGAACAAATGACTAACTTGAAATAAATGCCAGCGACACTCAAGAGATCACATTAGAAAGCTTATGCATAGACTGGGTTAGAAGTTTTATTATGGATCAATTCCTAACAAAGAAATCCCTCTCTGACACTGACCCCTGCCCCTTTGAATCAAACTATATTACCAAAGAGGCTCAAAATCTTCATGGAAGGGAGACTTAAAAATTTTAAGCGTCTCAACAATCAGACAGAGGTCAGAGTATGCCTCTTCACTGCACAGTTAACAAGCAACTGCTGTCTCTGCAGCCGATGAGCAACTGCATCAACCTCCCCAAGCAAAGCTTCGCAGCGTGCTTACACTCTCTTTCTGCACGGCATCTCCCACGGCTGGCTGCGCTGACACCCTTTATCCGAGCTGCGGGTGGGAGGGAGGTGCTGTATGCCTGCTGTGCTATTGCTCCGAGTAAAGCACGGCTACAGCAAAGCTATTGTGGAGCTGCCAGCACTCCAGCTCTTTTCCCCGCGCCTTTGCTGCAAAGCAGACAGGTCAGAACAGGAGCTGGAACGCAGCTCCTGCTGACCTGCACCTCTAACAGTCTCAGGGCTGGTCTGAAGAGTTTCCACACCAGTGCCGCAGCCTAACGGGTGAGAGCTTGGGTTTAGCAGAAACGTACTCAAAGGCGGCGCTGAACCGATTCACTAGCTCTGAGGATCCAAGGCACTCAGCCATGCACCGCCAGCACCAGGGCTGCCACCCGGCAGGTCTCCTCCACGGAAGACTGGGAAGACAGAGCACGCACAGAGGGGGAAATAAGGGAAGTGCACTTTCACATCTTCGTAAATATATGGAAGTCTCATCATCTTCCACATTCATACAGCATCAAGACAATAACAATGTACCTAAACGAGCTTCAGTTTACCTTCCCAAATGTGAAGAACTAGGATGCTATAACTGGGAGCAGGGGAGATGTCACCCTGTGCTTTATCTCAGTTTCTCAAATGATCTTCATCCTTTAAAATCAGACAGATCTTCACCTGAAGTTTAATTAAAACTATTTGTCTTAGGAGGCAATGTCACCGTTTCTAAACATGGTTTGTGGTTCAAACGACAGGGAGAGGGGTACAGGAGGGAAGAAAATATTCTGTGCTTTAGTCACTCTGACTAGAAAGAAAATGAAGGGAAATATCCTGCATCTTGTTTTTCCTTAAAACATGCCCCAAAGCAGATGCTAGCACCACTGAACACTAGAACACTGATCTGACTACACAGTACACATGTATCACCCAGGTTTATACTGCCAGTCATTCAGTAGGGAAATTCAAATTCATACTGCCACAATTTGCCAGTCGTATGTTCCCTACAAGTTACTCCCTTTGGGGTGGGGAGGAGAAAAAACACATCCTTTAAGGATTACATTTTACATGTGCAATGTAACTCAATACCACACACAGAGTGAAAAGAACGATGCACACCAGCCTGAAACCACTGCTAGCATTCACCAACAAAAATCCCCTTCCAGCTCCAGAGCATTGCCAAGATTTTGGGGTTTTGTTACACAACTGCAAGAACTGTTTCAGCTCCCACTGCATGCAGATTTTCTCTGCTAGCAATTGTTAAAGACTGTTTTTCCCGCTGTGTTATGGAACAATAGGAACGATAAATGTACCCGAGAGCAGTATTTGAGTCGAAGATTATTGATATCAAGTGCTGGTGTTTGGCATGAGATGAACTAAATTCTGTTCAGTTACAGACAGCTCCCCTCTGCCAAAATCCTAACCTCATTTTTCCAGAGGAGAAAAAACAACCTCAACACAAGTAAAAACATTTTTAGGAAGGTTATCCACTTAAAGAGATATGGCTAGTCCCATAGCGGCAGTAAAATCTACAAAACTAAACCCAGACACATTCTATCCAATGTTGAGAAAGATGCAGCAGCGTAAAGACCTTAGCTTTAACCATAACTCATCTCTTCTGGTACGGGGCAGTAACACCAACAGTCACTACCGTGCTTTGGTCCACTTTCTTTTTAATTGAGGTTGTTTGTTTATTCAGCCATTATGGGCTGGGTGAAAGTACGGTTTTGCTTAGGTACACTTTGGTCACCACCAGCTCTCCCCTAGGAATCATTGTTTGCAATCACAAAATTCGCTTATCTTAATATTTCAGTATATTCTCCTATTTGTAAGCGAACATCCTTTTTAATCAAAAGGTACACATACCACCGGGTTCTTTGAAGCACTTCAAAGCCTCGCTTCCCGAAAGCGGCTACACGAGCCGATACCCGGCCGCAGCTCGCCCCTGTGAGAAGCCGCTTCGGGCCCCTCTTCCGCACAGCACAGGAAGTCTCTCCTGAGCCCGGGCATCGCACGTCCAGCTCCGGATGGATGGGGTGGACGGGACACACCTTGCAGGAGCAGCAACCTGAGGATGCTGGGGCAGGAGAGGACACAGGATTGGAGCTCTGATTTATGAGGACGCTCAGGAGCAAGGTGGGAGAGGAGGAACGGCAGGAAAGAACTAACATTTCTACATAAGTGATACACGGCTATGTAACTGTATACTGCATGAATGATAAATGCAAGCACTTGAGCAGTGAAATACTACATATGAGCAGCTTCTCAAAAGTGGATACAGAGCGCGAGGTGTGCAAATGCAGAACTTATTTCAGTTATGGTGTTATCATTTTTGATAAATGAAACAGCGTAACTGGGGGCTGAAACCCTTCAGCGTTTACCATTCGGCAAAACACCTCACAGTAGCCAAGTTATACCTACAGCATTTATTTGCCTGTGACAACACGTGATTTCACTGCTTTTTTAAACGTCAGCACTAAAAATGGGAACATGTGGAAGTTCAGCACTCGTCATACACACACACCTTAAGGCACTCTGAACATTACTAAGGAACGGACATAAAATTCAAAACCCATCTCTTGCCTTACTGAAGATACAATCCTCGCAAGTCAATTGAAAAACACAATTAACTGATACAGGATTATAAAGAAGGAATAAAACTTGGGTATTTGGTAAGGTTTTATAATATAGCTTCAAGACTGTAGACATGACATAGAAGAATGCAAAGACCATCCTTTAAACACACTGATGCAGATTTTTTTTTTCCACCAGGCTATTTCAACTCTTCCTGTAACAGTAATTCTCCTCTCCCCCTTACCTCCCCCTAGCATTGTTCTAGTGCAAGTAGTGCAACCATCATATGAGTTCCGCCGCTGGACGTCTTCAACCCTAAGCTTGAGAATGAAATACTTCTATTTATATTTCTTTAAATGGAAATTACTGAAAGAGTGAAAAGAGTTCACCAGTGCGGTCAACGAAACTGATACAGCTTAGGTTACGACACCCCCTCCTTAGGAAGCCAGTGGCTGTACTTGTGGTGTCCCAGATTATGGATAGCAGAAGCACGTGTCCAGGAAGTTCGTGTTTGGGCAAACATTATGCGCGCTCTTAACCACATAAGCGGCATGAATGACCCTTGCTGTTTCGTGCAATCAAGCGGAGGAATAAGCAGCAAGTCAAAACATGTAATTTGTAACAAAGCAAAGGAGACAAAGATAAATGTAAATGTTGTAAGAAATAATACATGGTTTATCTGATTCTTCCCCCCACCCCCATTGCTACTCCATTTTCTTAATCGACGCCTGTAGCTCATAACCAAGCGCAGTTTACATCAGTATTTGCACAACAGATCCTTAAGCCCCAGCTTGGCTGCCATACTTGACCTTGTTACTCCTGCCGCACATTGAGCCTCGCTTACCTATGTACTATGATAAGCCAGAGAAATCATAGTACCAAGACAACAGAGCAGGAAACCCCTTAGAAACCTCATTAAGTACCAGCCAGGTGCTACAATTATTAGAGAACAATTTAGTTCTAAAGATCTGAAGATCTAAAACCAGTATTTTGCGCTTGCTGTAATTTCTTCATCTGTGACGCACACAATCCTTCCTGCGGGCTATGAGAAACGTGCATCGGAGAACCCAGGAGACCAGCGCCTGGCAGAACCACAGCGCATGCCCATGTTTGCTGCTGTTGGACAGTGACCTTTTTTCCAAGTCAGAGACTAACAGTAAAAAAAAAACAAACCACAATACATACTCAGCAACCGTACAGCACAGAAGAACATCAGCACTGGCAGCAACCAAACCCCACAACTGTACCCAAGCACAGCCTGTGACTCCACAGTTTGAGACTCTTTTAGTCTGGTATAGAAGTGATTTCATTAGTAACATTAAACTGCACTGTGAAATTTCACAGAACCTGGCAGAAAAGATTACCATGTTTTTTTCATCATGACACTTAATCAGCGGGCAATTTGACAACTCTATTGTGGAAACACTTCCTGACACTATTAGGGAAATACTTCTGGCTCTGAAATTCAGAGTCTAGGTTCTTCTCATTAATTAAATACAAAGGCAGTGAAATCCAAGTGTCATATAAGCACTCAATCATGAATTAAGAGAAGCACTGGCAACCTCCTTATCCGACACAAAGAATAACCCCAGTAACTGACAGCACATAACTTCTGTCATGCTCCTGTATAATACTGGAAATTAGTTATAACTTTATAAACAGATACATAAATTTTCTTTAAGTGAAATTATTGGCTATTCCCAAAGATGTGTTCTGCTAAATATAAACAATGATTCACTAGTGTTCTATTTTGCATCAACAAAATGAACATTTTTTTACATGTCCTGGTTCATGCGTAAACGGAAAGGAAATGAGCCATAAAAACGGATGCTGAAATGCCAACCTTCATCAGACTGAGAAAGATGCTCCAGAATTTCCCATTTGTTCTCTCCAGGAGCTGCCTCTTCATCAGTAAGACTACTTCATTTACATAGGTAAGTAGATACACTTGCTGTTAGGTGTGACCAGCTTCCCAGTAACTAACTTCACTTGAAGCTCTCCCCACACACTCAGAAACTTCGCTGTGATTAGTTAAGACATTTGCTTCTCATGCTACCACCTGAGTGGCTACAACTGCCTTTAAGTTCCTCTAGAGAAATGCAACAGTCAGTCAAAAAGTCTCCTCACACCTACTTTCCTTTAAAAAAAAGTTCTCAGCAGTTTACTTCTCATATAAAGTTATTTAGCAGCTTTCTCGTGTTCACTGTAAGTAGCTCAAAAATATTTTCACTGGTGCTCTTAAGGCCATCAAAATAAAATCCCTTGAAAATGCTTTTTGATGCCTTTCAGCCTGCCACTTGCTTCTAATCTCAGTCCAAAGTCTCATCCCCACTCGCCCACACTGTGCATACAAACTCACTCCCAAGCACCCTCTTGGCTCTCACTATCTTCTCCAGTTGGTTTGCATGAACACGAAGCTTTAAACCAAGGATTATCTGCTGCAGGGCACCCTCACAATAAGGGAAAACAGTGCATCAAACTTGACCCTTTCTCCCCTTGTACCTTCAACGCTAGCCCTCAAGTGCTGCTTTCTACCTTCAATCACCCCCTACCCTCCTTTCAGCCAGCTCCCAGGACACGATGTGATCACTTCATGCCATCGTGTCGCTCTGGTGGCTGCCAACTCCAACCTCACGTTTGAAGTGCTGGGAGCCACGCAAAGCGCCTACCTACCCTCGGAGACCCTGCGACTGCACCACAAGAGACCCAGATCAAACCCCAGGCAGATGCCGGGCAGCGTGGACACAGCCCGTACCTTCCGGAGGGAGCCAGCTAGAACACGAGACTCCCATCTGTCTGGTGCTGGAGTCAGGAACCACATCCCAGAGCAGATGCCTTTAGCAGGATGAACATCAGTTTGAATGGGAAGCTCTTCAAGGACAAGATNGTGTCTTTATTCGCGCTTGCACAGCTCCCACTGCAATGCAGCGCTGACTCTGGCTGTTCAGCTACGCGGAAGAGCCCGCAACTGTTACTGCTATCAGCTTCACCATAATTAGATTAAATCTGCCACTCAAACTGTACTTTACACACCACACTACAACATCCAGCAAGGCACATGCTGTTCACAATGTCGTTATCCTCCAAGAACGTTACAGCTAAGTGATGCCTTCATATGCTTCTCCATATCAGTAAGTTTAACACTCACTGTTTTGCCAGTTTTGTTCTCCAAGAACAACAGGACTGCACCACAACACACTGATGTGTGTAAAGGGAGCAGAGCTTAGATATCACTCCCATCTGAACACCCAAATGCTGTTTTGGCGAACTCATGCATCCTTTATCACTGATGGAGGTGTCACTTCAAAAAGGTAGTGCTTCGTGAAATACAACGCACAGTCACACAGTTTTCACCGTTATCTCCCACATACGCCTCAATTTGAAACCCCAGCTATAACGAGCGACAGTACCAGGTACCTACTCTTTGGACTAGATGATCCACAGAGGTCCCTTCCAACCCCTAACGTTCTGTGATTCTGTGATCCAAGAAGGTAACTGCCTCGTGCGTCACTGGATACACTAAAGCCCTTGTCTCTGTAGTACAGTGGAGTTTTTTTCCCCTCGCTTCAGCTTTTGTCCTCTCCCGTGACTAAAAGAACATCAAAATTAGACTCCACCTTAGCCCAAAATATTTGGGGAATGGCCCCACTGCCCAAAGCAATAATGCTCCTTTCCTTTATCTCCTCCATCTTCCCAGACCTCTGAAGCATGAGTTTCACAGCACTGATGCCTCAGCTCTACCAGATATAGCAACAGCACACCCTCCACAAGCACCTAGCAACCTCTATATTTAAGCAACTTGTAAATCTGTAAAGATAAATATTCTATGGCTTTTGCACGCCTTCGTTTTTTTCTTAGCCCACCTAAGCTTTTATCCAGTTCAAAATCCAACCGAAAAAATGGATGTCCCACCAACGAAGCTATTCTAGTCAGAGTTCCCTACTAAAGGATAAGCTATTTTAGAATTACTCTCTAAAGGGACTATTACAGAATACATTATAAGCACAAGCCACGTGGCAAGCTGTTCTGAAGAGCCTATCCTGCCACCATTATCCTAAACAGTTTTACCACCAAGGCTACACCACAGAAGTCTCATTAACAGTGCAAATAGAAAATCAACAGAGAAAAAACATAGAATGATAAACCTATGGCCAGAGTACAGATTTTGCACAGGAAAATAGGAACTCCAATGCAGCAGATAAAAATTATTTCCATGGCTTGAAGACAGGCACTTTCTGTAGCTTCAGTCCCTCACTGCAGCAATAACAGTTTACATCTAAATCCTGAGCACAAAAGCACTATTTGTGGATTTATTCATCTATTGTAATTAACAAACAGAAATCAGGACTTGGTTACTTATTCACAAGGTAGAAAAAAAACCAGCTTGTATAAAAGAAAACAATAGATAGATGGGGGAATAAGAGAGACGCACAACACTGACACATTATCAATGATACAAGAACTCTGGGGGTCAGCAGTGCAAGAGAATGAAAGAAGGCATCATGCAATTCAGATCTGGAGACATTCTAACAACTATTAGAAACCTTAAAATAGGACACCCACATGATTAAAACAGCTACTAAACCCAAGTAGTTTCTTTGATTCTCTTCATTATCTTTCACAGCTTTATAAAACCATGGCTTAACTACAACATAAAAGAAAAACAAGTACAAAAAACTTACTTTTACAAAAGCTGTTCCTTTGTATCTATTAATATACCAAAGGACACCATAAATTTCCATTGAAACAAACATAAGAAGCTAACAGAGGAGCTCCTTCTGTAAGTACGCTCATGTTACATACTCTTATTTCCCCTCAAGAATGCTGGCAACTGAGTACTAAGCAGGTGGGGCCAAGATTTTATATAGAAAACACCTGATACCACATTCAAAGGCTTATATAAAATATTTATTACAGGTGATGTTTGTTGAAGGTAGTACTTCAAGAAGTTATTTCATTATATTCCTCTTAAATAGAGGATTTTTTTTTTAGCTTTTTAGGTGCCACAATTAATTCTGAAAACTTCTGATGTTTTAGTTCACTGATTTAGAAGCTATACAAAATGTAACTATTCATTTTTGTAAGTGAAATTACTTTCAGTGTTTGGTGGTTATAAAATAGCCAGAAAGTAATGCTCCTGAAGTTTGTCTCACAATTTATAGATGTAAGACGTACCGTTACATTCCTAAATTGAAGCAGGAATAAATTTAACATAATAACCAGAATCTGGTTTAAGTCATCGTGAAATTAAATATACTACCACATCCTAGTTTAAGAATACATGTTTAAATCTGAATAATAGTTTGTGTGTTTTTAAATACTGATTTTTAAGCTACGATCTCATGGGTCTTACTGACATATTCTATGCTATTATTTCTAACAATGTCTTGCTAGTACAGTAAAGATGTAAGAGCTATTAAGTGACGCCAATGGACCTCAAATTTCTTCCAGGTCAGTAAGTTTGCTTACCTGGTCTTCTTTTATTCTTAGAATGTTATATTTCATATGTGTGTTTTACTAAGCTTTCCTTTACTTTATTTGGTCTTTTGAGCTTCTAAGTGCTTCTAAACACTAAGATATGAATTTACTCATACCTGATGCAAGTCTGAATAGATTCCTCCTAGACGTACACCTAGTGTTCTTTTGCTTAAAAAGAATCTTGCTTCTACTCCTACAGCCCTGCTTGACAAATGGAGTTAATGTGATACAAAACCTCATGAATTACAATGACCAAGTCCTAGAACTTGTTTAAAATCTGCCTATTAAGCTTGAATATTTCTACTTAATTACTAGCAAAAGTTGCTGTGCCACAGTTTGAAGGGGTACTTGTTTAATTTCTCTCCTTTCCACAAAATCTAACTCCAGTAAACTCTTACATGGGTGATTAAAGCTTTCCCACTAAGTATTATCCAATCTTGTAGCAACAGGCTCTTGTCCCATCCTTTGCTTCTTGACTTTGTAATCATCAATCTGTGCTCCTACAGTATCTCAACTTAAGACATAGCATACCTGGACGACCATTTAAGGCTGAGCAACTAAATATTTGTTCAGAATTTCACAGATATAGATACAGAAAATTCTAGCATGGAGAAGTTGATTAATTTTAAAACACAATTACTGTGTTTTTATTTGCTAGGTATGGCTAAATAAACGACACTTTGACAGGAGCTGCTTCCATGAAAAAAAAAACAACAAACCCAAACTACTGTTAACTTTGGAAGACTACCAACCTCGACAAATTTAGCGGTTACAACAGGAAAAAAACCCCACAATTCCATAAAAATAAACATTGTTTTCTTAGGCTAATTGTAACACTGTTAAGCAAGAGATTGAGGATGATCAAAGTCTTGGTCTTTAGAGCTTCATGTAGAAAGACTTAAAATTGAGGATGAATAACTGGGAGAGTCGGGGAAATTTACACTGAAAAAAATAACTTTACTGATGTCACAGAAGGTCAAACACCTCTGAAAGAGTTCTGATGTCATTACCTTATAATAATGTTTAACGAAAGTAAACTTCAGCTTTGGACACCCAATTAAAAATACTGTGATTGCTTAAAATGCTTGTCCCTAATGCGATTAGCTTCAAACTTGTCTCTCCTGCATTTAGGCAGGAGGAGCAGTCTTTGATTGCTTCACCATGTCAAGAAGTATCTGGCTGAAAACCTTTTTCATTTTAGGCCCTTGCCCTACAATTGTATCTGCTTCTCTGCACATTGTTTTACAAAGCCTTTACAACCCCATGCCTAATCACGGGATGTCTTGTTTTGCAGAGTGCCTTTAAATGCTATCCTAAATATGGTCTGGACTTCTAGTGATCAACTATGCCTGTGCAGCTTACGGACACTTACTTGGCAAGGATTTCACCGCTTTTCAGCCACCACAGCAACTGCGTGTAGAATCTGTGTACAACAACTGTTCCATCTTTATGTCAGTAGGTGTCTGTACTGCCAGACTATATACCTCAAGTCTCAGCTGTTTTTCCTTAGAATGGGAAGGAGGGAAGGAAGGGAGGGAGGAAGGAAGGAAGGAAGGAAGGAGTAGAACACCTTGATAATCCAAATAAAGCCTGTGTAGAAATCGTAGAGAGACTTTACTTTCCAGTACTTCAATGACAACCTGCCTTTTTTAATCCAACCATTTTTTTTTTTTGTTCCATTGGTGGTTTCGCTAATTCAATGTTAAATTTAAAAATCATGCCGTCTTGGGATTCTTTAGGGAGGGTGCACTTTTGTGCTGACAAATACGATCTCACAATACACTTCTGCCTTCAGTTGGCACTGTGCTTTGCTATAGCTGTAAGTTGTGTCTGGGGCTTCATCAGGGCACAGCCTGCAGGTTGAACACAGCTAATCTGGCTGAGCTGGGAGGCAGGGCAGGTCCACAGGCCACCTGTTCTGCACTGACAACTCAATTAGCAACATGTGAACATGCCTAGTTAACAGCAAAACATACAAGGGCTTTGACCGTGCATGAGGAACACAGCCGCTGATGGAGGTGTTAATTTTCTCTGTCACTGCCTCCCAAGGAAAAAGCTATGCCAAAGTTTCCATTACCTAATGAAAATGCTACTTAGCATTGTCAAATATTCAGCAACTGTGAGTTGAAGGCCTTAGTTAATTTAAATTACACTGTTTGATTATTTTTGGTTTGCACCTGCTATTCAAGACCTGCCTGATACGACCATAATGCCAAGGCTACAGACAGTAAGAAGACGTCCCATTCAGAAAAATACGCTTGGATAGAAGGTGCTTAACCATGTAGCAGGGTTTTTTTTTAATTATGTAATGGGTTGTTTAGCCTGGAGAAGAGAAGGCTCCAGGGAGACCTTCTAGCAGCCTTCCAGTACTGAAAGGTGGGGAGGGACTCTTTATCAGGGAGTGTAGTGACAGGACAAGAGGTAATGGCTTCAAACTGAAAGAGGGTAGATTTAGATTAGACATTAGGAAGAAATTCTCTACCATGAGGGTGGTGAGGCACTGGAATAGGTTGCCCAGAGAAGCTGTGGCTGCCCCCTCCCTGGCAGTGTTCAAGGCTGGGTTGGATGGGGCTTTGAGCAACCTGGTCTAGTGGAAGGTGTCCCTGCCCATGGCAGGGGGCTTGATACTGGATGATCTCTGAGGTCCCTTCCAAACCAAACCATTCTATGATTCTATGATATCCTACAGACTTACAAGAGCATGTGAAATAACGTAGTAAAATACAGCAAACTATAGACCACCCTAAAAGCTTATGGTTAAAGTTAGGGAACATCAGCATCTCTTGTAAATAGAGGTCTAGATCTTAGTCTGTAGCTTTCTTGTGGAGAGCCACAGTGGAATCGGTCACTGGATACCCAGACTTCAACATGAACAGCCCTGGAACTATTCTCCCTTCTTCAGCTGTTCCCAAGTTGTTTCTGGCAGTTCCTGGTGCCATTCACTGAGCTCTTCTGCAGCACTTGCTTCTTCTCCCCACAGTTCAGTCTCCCCCAGAGAAACGCTCAAGTTTATTTTGAAATAAAAGCACTACAATGGACCTCATAAAACCTTACAACTTTCTCCTTTTCTGAAAGAAATGTTTTCTTGCCTTTTTTTTTTAACTTTAACTAGCAAAACGCATGCTTTTGTAGTTTGTCGCTAATCAGTTATGGGTATTGAACTGCCTTACAAAAGAACTACCTAACCAAGCTGAGTTACTCTTTTAGGAGAAAAGCTTTTCAGATCATGGAGACTAAGAACACAGTTGCAGGCACAGAAAGTGGGGAAGCTTTCGAGTAGTCTTAATTTGCAATTCATAACATGTAATAATCTGCAAATCCAGATTCTTCAGCAAATATGCACATCTGCTAAATTTCTTTCCAATCACATTGCTTTAAAGCTTAGTGTCAAAATTAATCCTGCCTGTCAACTATGGCATAATGTATCCGATACACAAATTTTTCCAGGAAAGAACAGCACCATGTCATTGCTTAAAAGCATCATATGTCATCTTGTAGCTGAATTCCAGCTAGAACTTAAATTGCAACTTAATTAAATACAGAAGCAGATTAAGTATAAATAACTTCAACTGAATGACTACAGCAGAAACATCTTCACTGTTTACCTCAGTTTTATAGGATTTTGATTTTAAAAATTTCAAGCCACCTTCCAACGCATTTAGCTGATGTGACGTCTACAGCCTGTTTGGGAACCTTTCTGACAGCCCTTGAACAAATAAAGTGAAAGTTAAGCAACCGAGAGAAGCAGTCCAAGAAATATACCCAACATAGCTAGCTGAGGCTTTTGCTGAGATGCAAATGTTTTATCGGCGCAATTAGCATCACTGCTAAAGCACGTTTAATTTCTGAAATCCTTTGGAGGAACTCTTCAATAACTGACTTCCCCTTCAACTAACATATGACAGCTTAAATGACACACACACTGGAACACCCTGGCCAACACCTTGCTCACCGCGAGGAGTACTGGAACTTCAAAACAGGACAGCCTTACAGACAGCCTTTGCACTGGAGAAGAGGCTGAAGGGAAGCGAGTCCGAAGGGAAGCGAGTCTGAAGGGAAGCGAGCCCAACGATGCTACATTTGACCCTCTTCTTCCCCTTCCCCAGGTGAAGATGCAGCGCCTCTCCAAAGGCATTTTTCTCCTAACTTCCTTACCAACCCCTCGCGCTCCTCCAAGGCAGAAGCAGCGTACGGCTTGTGATGGGGTAAGATTTAAACACAGGTAGGGGTAGTAAGCAACGTAACACATGCTAGCCATAGTTTTCTCTTCTCCTGCTGGTACAGGACAGGGAAAATGTCCCCAGGGCCATTGCTTCCAAGCACCTACTGCTACCATTTGCTTCTGCAAACTAGTTTTTGTTGTGTTCTTTTACACCTAAACGGTGAGGAAAGAGGTGGCCTTGGAAGTGCCCAGATTGTTTGTCCAGGAGGATGAAAAATTACCAAAGCTGTCAGAATTTTCTGGCATTAAAGGGAGGCTGCACGTGAGACAAAGCAAGTCCTACTGATCTGGGCCAACACCAAAGCCTCTCTAAACGTATGCTAAGGAGTAGGGCTACGTTCACCCTCTTCCAAGAAACCTCAGGAGTAGAAACAATCTCCTATTCCACTTCTGACAGTCAGAAGCTTATTTTGACTATGAGAGAACTTGTAATAGCTGATCGTACCGCAAAGATGACGAGAGCTTGAGCAAACTCCAAAGAGAAGCATACCCACGACTGCTGTACCATCAGATGCTAGATGCAGCCAAAGAAAGGTTCGGGAGACTCCAGTCATCTCGCACCACGCTTTCTCCAAGTATACGTGAACTTTTTCTTTTGGTTACAAACTATGCGGCATCTCAGGGCTTTGACACTTCTAAAAATACTGAGAAGTATCTGGAAATCTTACAGTCATGCTTTCAAGCTGGGTTTAGAGCAAACCCTTCAGAATGCATCACTGGCGTTCTTACTGCTTATCATTTCCTTATTGGTTTATGTGCTTTTATGGTATTTTATATCAAATGTAAACTTAGATTGGGAACCCCAATCCATGGGAACCACAAAATGCAGATTAATATTCCAAAATGAATAATGACTTTGCTCCTTAGCCTACCCATATGCTATAGATGTCAACGAATATCTATTACAGTCAGTGCTTCCTTAGACTTTGGGTTCTTTTACCCCTAACAACTGTGTGTCTCAGTTCACCCCTAGGAATACACTACATTTTTTTCTCAATGCAATTTTTCCCCATTTAATCTCTCTTACTTTTTGAAAGAATGTTCTCAAATTTTCACAATCCAAGCAGCAATGTCATCTTTTTTGACATGTTACTGGTAGAACAAACTATTCTGTGTATATAATGTTATAGGGTTTTTTTATTCTAGACCTTTAGTACTACAGATACTACCATAGTGAGTCACCTGTATCTGTACTGAAACTTATTATCTAAACACATGCTTTAGCTTAAAATAAAAAGTTTAACCTAAAATAAAGTATGCTACATGCACTAAAAAAACCAGGAGTGCATAACTCATACTTTAAAGCATTGACTTCAAAACTAAAAGCTTCAGTAACGGTGCTTTAGAACAAGTAGATCTGAGGCAAATTTATGCTTCCTTTAATAAATATTTGCAAGCTCAATTGACTTAAAATTTATGAGATTAATCAACATTTTCATCAGCCTGAATGACTACCTGTGCTTATTAGCAGAAGCACAACAATGCAAAAATGAAGGAACAGATTTAACTGTATTTAATAACAAAGATGAAAATTCAAAGAAAAAAGGTCAGTCACTGTAAACAACATAATTCTTAAAAAATATTATACTCCTCTCTGACTACTCCATGGACCAATGCCTGGCTAAACACCAAATTTTAGATCTAAATTGGCAACTCTTACAAATAGGGGTTATTATTAAATTGACAGAGATTTTTACCTTATCAGCACAGGATGTTTATTCCTGATTAACTTTCTACACAGATGTTAATCTTTCATACATTAGAAACAGCTCTTGCGTAACACAATACTTGTCCATGGCGCCTGGAGGTTACGTTCCACCAAAGCATTTCGGCGTTTCCAATAAAGGCTTGAAGTACCGTATTCAGATTAGCAACCCTAAACCAGACGGTGCTACATGGTTGACCTCAAACCACTATGAAGTAAGAATACATGTAACTTTTTTTTTAAATGAATTGTAACATATGAGTGATAGCCTAAGGAAATGTATGTCAGGAATTCTCATATTCTGACTCCTGGCTCAGAGGACAGGACCAGTGCTTGGGGCACCAGCATCAGCTCCAGCTAACCAACAGATCTTGGATGTAGTTTGGATCTTTCCACACTGGGAATCTGGGAGCGGCCAGATGCCAAACATCTGCTTTCAAAAACAGGCAGAAAGCAGGAGAAAAAAAATCTTCTGATAAGAAAGCAATCCCAAATTTCTGACGAAAAGGGACTTATTTTGGTATGCCCGGTTTCCAAACACAGACTCTGACCCTCTTCCGTAGAGCTCCGATACGTCAGTGTTCGCCCTGCGAGGTGGGTTTGTTCCATGATGCCCTATGAACAACAAGGTAGACTCGATCTCCAGAATGAGGAGTCTTCTGGGATCCAGCCGAACTCTCCTCCTGCTCTGGGGGCTCTATGTCTAATGGAAAAAAAAGGATGTAGGAGGTGGCGTGAACNCACACCTTGNGCCATGGACAGGGTAAAGCAGAATCATGAGCTGAAAAATATTCCTNGTCTCNGTATTTCAAGTACCAACTAAGAACCTAGTTTATTTTCCAACATCAAGAAACAATTCCTATGCATTTCTCCTTGTAAAGAAGTCTGTCACCCACCTTTGATTTGAAAACTAAAACAGCGCAATTTGTGCAGCTTATTTGTGCAAAACAGAACAATTTTGTTTAACTTACATTAAAGCTATATAAAACTTGCACTGAGCAACTAAAATAGACTGGTATTCTGCTGGCTATATGAGGCAATCCCCCATGGAAACTTCCTCCCTGTCGCAATCCTAATTCAAACGACATGCTGGTAAGTAACTGGTGAATACTCAACTGCTCCCATCACATACATCTGTTCCAAAGGCTTCTAAACCTGGACAAGGTTTGTGGACCTTGCCTGGACAAGGTCCTGCGCAGCCTGCTGTCAGCGACCCTGCTTCGGCAGGGGGGTTGGACTAGATGACCCACAGAGGTCCCTTCCAACCCCGAATATTCTGTGACTCTGTGAAATCTCATCAGCTCATTAACAATCCCAAAAAACCCTCATCATTTGGAAGGAGTCTTAATGAATGAAATGTCTTCTCTCTTCATATACGACAGTGGGTGCGTGGATATATACATATTAAAACTAGAGAAATGAGACTCAAGACAATTTTTCTTCCCAGTCAATGGTAAGATTCTTGCTGCAAGGGTGAGGATCTGGTGCTTGGATGCTGGTTGGATGTAGGACTGAATCTGCCATGCCAGCTTGACATAGAGAAACGTGCTATGCAGCACAACTCTGCCCTTCTTCAAAAGTTCTGAGGACTGAAGGATCATCCTCCATCGAGTCTATATTTTGTTTCATTTATTTTTATACAGTGCTCACTGTTTGCAGCATTGTGTCAAAAAGAAGTCAGACTCCAAGAGAGTTAAATCCCATCTTATTCCTGAATTTTCTGTCTGTTTGCACCGAGTTAGGTTAGAGTTTTTAAAATATTTTTCAAGTGCAATTTAGCTGAAGGTCCAGACGAATTGCACTTGAAAATTGTTTTTAAAACTCTAACCTAACTTGGGGCAAACAGACAGAAAGTCACATCATAAATTCCACTTGAAAGGTAAGGCATGTTCACAACAGACACCAACTAAAATCAGCTGTTTCTTGTGAAGCCTACTTCTAAAATAAAGTATATGGTCCACAATACCGTCCACTTAAAATGTCACATATTTCAACAGATCTCTGTCTGTATTAGGCCTATCTGCCTCAGCCCACAGTAGGCAAAGAATTTTGATCTCTGCATCTTAGCTCATACTTCAAGATCTGTTTATTTTAAACGTATTAAACAAGTTTGAATACTGAATGCACACAGGGCACCAAATTTGCTCCTGCCTCCAATTCAGCCTCTCTAAAATGATTGTTTCAAATTCAGAAATAGCTGATAGTAATTAAAAACTGTTAGTTTGTCTACTCTATGATGAGAATGAAAACATACCAAGCAGCCATTACTAACAAATATAGCTGGAAACTTCAAAGGGAAACTGAAGTATGTGCAGACAGATTACCTCTGTCTTTGCCGGTCATCTAGGTGCTACAATCACTGAAAACGACAGGAAATCTGAAGCAACAATAAAAAAATCTTTCAAAATATTCAGTATCTATCTCAAATATCAGCGAATTTTATATTTAGTTTTAGATAAATGGAGATCTTTTAAGAGCTGGCAGTCCTTTTCCTCTCAAAGAGAGTCACATCTGCCCTTAATACATGTTAACATATTCTAACAAGTAGCTGCTGTATATTTAGAGCAATTACTAAAAGTTAGGCTATAAAAAGCTGCCCTTTATATTGAAGTTCAGTAAATGACTAATCATCTCCCTTCTGAAACTCCATTTGATAAACAGATGTATTTATTACCAAATATCCTCTCAAAAATGAGATCAGTCGCTTCCAACTAGGCACAGACCAGTCTAACCATTGTGTCTCGAATTCAAATGTAGGTAAGAGCAGTTTTCACAGATGGCAATAAAAAGGGGAATGCACTCTTCGCTGCAGAGGCATGACTGAATTCATTGAAGCTGTGAAATTACTTTTAATGCTGTTGGAAGGCCCTTCTCCTTAAAATGAAATTACTTTTACTGAATTGATGCATAGGAGATTTACTAACTTTAGTATTTCTTAGCATCTCTAATTTACCAGTTTTGCTGTTCTGAAATATTACGGAAATAGACTGTATTTTCATTGACCTTTTCATAACATCAGGGGAACATACCTCATGCTCCTGGCTCAAGATGTTTATGGCTAAACTGTGCAATTACCTCCTAGTTCTACTCTGACCTCAAAAGTATCTCTTCAGGGCTCTCCTGTTTTGGAAGCAAGCTCAGCACTGGACCTTACACATCTGGGTTTCACCAGCCCTCCAGACCGCACTGAACGTATAGTCCAAGCATTCTGTCTTTACTGCCTCCTCTTCAGGTACAAAGGATGACCAACAGGTCTGCTGAGGTTTACTTCTTCATAACCTTAATCCTGTTATGCCAGGAAAGATGCTCTGTGCCCTGGCATTTGTTCAGAAATAAGAACAGGAGACAGCGGAAAAAGGATCGGATAACAGCATCACCATCTCCCGTCCTCCCTGAAAACGATCTCAAAAAGGAATCTACATGTTTAGAGCCTCTCCTAACCCCAAAGACTAGGGTTCCTCTCCAGGTCCTCTTGCTGGTCTTCTTCCTTCTTCCATCCATTCCTTCTTCCATTTGGAGGGAAACTACAGTGCTCTGGTGCTTAAAATACATCTGAAAACACAATGTTCTTGTAAAACACGAATGGAAATGACGCTTCTGAACAGGCGAATTCCAGCAGCAGCAGAACTGTGCTGCTTGCAGAAAGCCAAATGTTTGAGAAGTCAGGCACTACCACCCCCGCAGCGAAACCAGCTGCCCACCACATCTGCAGCCGTCAGGTCTCACAGGGCCGATGGATGCCCTGGCCAGTTGAAAGGAAAAACTCAGCAGGGAGAGGACCTTAAGAATAACTTGCACGTTTCATATTTTCAAAATACAAAAGACATTTGTGGATTTCAGCATTAGAAAATTGTCCTTAAAGCGAAAAACAAAAAGCAGGGTGGTGGAATTTCCCCCCTTTCTTGTTTCCACACACAGGGAGCAACCCTGCCGTATCTAGCAACAGTCGGTAAGGTGAGCACATGCCTCTTCCCACATCTGACAAAAAACAACCTCACTCTGCCTTGGATTAGGGTAAACTGCCACTGTACCTCCGTCTCAGAGAATCAGCATCAGAAATCCGGGCTCCAATGCGATGAGAAAAAGGCAAGTGAACCACCTTCTCATCTCTTCAACTCTTTCTGGAGATCCAACCAACATTTAGCATTTCTGTTTTAGAATGAGTTGAAATTCTGACACTATTTAACCTGTGTGTGTGGGATGGACACTCTCCTGTGAAGGAGCTGAGCTTTCAATTGATTTTACTGACCAGCCCCATTTCAAATACCGGTTTATCACTCTATAATAAAGACTTCGGGGGGTTGGACTAGATGATCCACAGAGGTCCCTTCCAACCCCGAACATTCTGTGATTCTGTGACTTGCAAGTACCAGCCAGGGGAAGACGGGGCCCTTTACCAGTGAGTCTTCGCACAAGTTTGGTGTTAGAGATGGAAAATCTTGTCTAAAGTTCGAAGTAACAACAGAAGCCAGCAGGGCTTTAATTTCTCCTAATCCCTCTCCAAATGCTGTCTCTTCTATTATAACCTCAAGCACAAAAAAGGAAACATTCACTATGTTAAATCTGAATGTGTTCTCAACATACGGAATCGCTCATTTCCACACACCCACGTCTGAGACTACATTAATTCATAACACATTCAGCTTCGTTCCTTTTCTCCCCTCGTATTTTTGGTGAAATCCTCCTCACTTCTGAGCCGAAAATGTCTTACAGAAAGAGACACCCCCCACCTCAGAAAATCCGTATGAAAAACTTGATGACACATTTGACATTTTAAAATAATGCCCATTCCCCCATGGAAAAGCACCATTTTGGATTGTTTCTTCCCCCATCAACACTCTCAGAATAAAGACTGTTTATGTCTCCTGGAATGAAACAATGCTCAGGTAAGCCAACAGTTCATGCTACAAGGCTCTGGTTTTAAATCACAACTTTGCCAAGCTTTCTGGACTGACATGTTCAAAACAGTTCAGTCAATGAACTATTATATTATACTTTTCTTTGGGTTTTGGCTCCTGTTCAAAAAAAAAAAAAAAAATAAATCACCGCAAGCAACTCTTCCAAGGTATTTGGACAGGCACGCTCTTCAGTTTGATCTTTGTGTATAATCTGAGATTCTTGTTTCCACAAAAATCTATCCAAATTATAAATCTCTGCAAAACATTGGCTAGCAGGTATTTGGTATTAAATGTATATACAAAGCAGTCACATTCCCTGGATGCTAACCAGACCCTGAAAATTCTTTCATCGAACATTTAGCCATTTCTGCCTGCAAACACAGCTCACAGTGGATCTGCAATATGACTGAGTCCACAACTTCAAGAGTGGGAAGGAAAGACCGAGTCTGGATAAGAAGCTAGGGAGGAGAAAGAAGGAAAGACAGGGACCAGAGAGGATTGAGAGAAGAGAAAGAACTGCAGGGGGAGCTGAAAGGGTCACAGGGACTGCAGCCAAACACATGACAGAAGGAACAAGGTAAAAGCAAGGGAGATTGATGAGGACCTGTGTCAGACCAGGGACTGCCAATACAAAAAGACTGACAAAATCACAGAGATCAGAAAAAGACCCAAGAAGTCAGAGTCACAGCGAATGCAAACGAGCGCGGCAGCAGCAGCCTGCAAACCGGGAAGGAGCTGCGATGGCAAAGCAACAGCACTAGGCAAAGATGAGCTGGAAGCAGAACGCAGAATTTAGTACCCACTACAATTCCCACTCCAGCATCCAAAATGTTTACTCTCAATAAGTGTCTGGGAAAAATTAACGTGGTTTTATTTTTTCATGAGGACTGGAGGATGAGTCTTCTATTGCCGTCAGACACCCAGTTAGCTCAAAAGGGACAGAGATTTGCAGTGGATATAGTGAGGTTCTTGACAACTTCTGTGGTTAAAAACCAAAGCTTTTTTCTCCACAAGACCCCTGGCTCATTCATGTCAAAAAAGGCCATCATCTGAGAACAAACCAGAACTGCAGTGGAAGACAGTCCGCCTGCACCATTTATACGAACGTTTGTTATACGTGGCCCAAGAAACAGAAATCAAAAAAGGAGGATGATGCTGTAGCTGCAGAAGATAAACAGCAGCAAGGGAGACCGTCGCTCTTCTTCCACCACTATGACCTCCTGTGGTGCCAGGCAAAGTGCTTCAGCTTTGCCTAAGTGTCCAACACTTTGTACGCTTCTCAGCGTCCAAGTGACTGATATAAGGTCCTGGAATCTGATGAGCTGCAAGGCTGGGAAGTTACAGCTGGAACAGAAGCCGGAATAAGGTCTGGATAGATAACTATTTTGACAAGACAGTTCCTGAACACCCTAAATTGGGCATTCACATGATAGATATTTTCTATTTCTATTCAGCTAAAAATCCCTTCCTGAGATTTTACTTTTTTTTCCCCTGAATTAAGACACCTCTTCCCTTCTCTTAAATTTAATCATACTTTTGTAAAACATTCAGATCTGACAGTAAGAAGTAGATCAAAAAACCACTTTGAAACCGTTAAAAAGAACATCAATGTACAATACAAATATTTGTAACATTTGTTGAAAATAATTATACAAGACACTATCACCAGGTTATTTTCTACAGCCTTCTTGTACCTTCTGCAATCTACAGGGGCTCCTGCAATCAAAAAAGGGATTTTGTGAAAGAGCAATACCCTCATTGTTAATGTCTATGCCACACCTCCAATAAAATGAGGATACCTCCAATAAATTACAAGGAAAGGCTGAGGGAGCTGGGCTTGTTCGGCCTCAAGAAGAGAAGGCTGAGAGGGGATCTCATAAATGCCTACAAATATCTTCACGGTGGGTGTCAGGAGGATGGGGCCAGACTCTTTTCAGTGGTGCCCAGTGACAGGACAAGGGGCAATGGGCACAAACTGAAGCAGAGGAAGTTCCGTCTGAACATGAGGAAGAACTTCTTCC
>Ga0065711_1003415_pt1 | contig 29357 bp, 13 predicted proteins | sample Hoacrofraction12_FD_59098 | JGI IMG/M metagenome (GOLD analysis project Ga0065711, IMG submission 59098) | Hoatzin crop microbial communities from Cojedes, Venezuela - Epithelial fraction 12 v2 (version 2) | ecosystem: Host-associated > Birds > Digestive system > Esophagus > Crop | place... | reverse complement strand
CCATGGCCGGACCGCCTTCGCCCTCGGCTCGGGCCGCGCCCCGCTCCCTCTTCCCGTGACTGTCGGTGCGCACAGGACATGTCCGGTCCCTCCGGGCCACTTCCAGCCAGCTCCCGCCCGCGCCCCGCGGGGCTGATCCGCCGCTCCGGAGGTTGTTTTCCGCCGCCGGGCAGAGCGGCCGCGGGGAGAGCCGGGCGGTCCTGAGCGCGGCCGGGGATGCGGGGGCAGGGCGGCCGAGCCGGCCGGGAGTGACCGGGGCACAGCCCGCCCTGCCCCGCGCCCGGGTTCTGGCTGCCCGCACGGCTCCCGGGCGCCGGGGGGGCCGGGGGGCCGCCGCTGCTGAGCAACGAGACTCTGCTGTCAAGTCAGCCTCCACGGGGCACGGCGAGCGAGGATGGCAACGCTACTGGAGCTCCGGAGCTGCCAAGAGAGCCGGGGAACCGGGGTTTCGTTTGCCACTGTCTAATCAATGGGAGTAAGATGGAATTTCTTACCTGGGTTCTTCCTGCCCTGGTTCTACTGTGCACCCAGCAGCACAGGTGTATCAGGTAAGAGAAGGCTTATCGTTCTTTCTTAGGCTGGCCTTAGGCAGCCGTTCTTTCGGTGTGGCTGGGGTGAAAAACGCCAGGTCTGCCTGTAGCTGGTCCTCCTTCCCCTGCCCGCAGCTCCCACTCCCACTTTTCCCCGGGGATGATCTCTCCGTGTAAGGGCTACGGCTGCGTGAGTGAATGTTCAGACCCAAAACGGGTCTTGACTGAAGAGTTTCCTCAATGTGCTCCATCTTTTTTTTTTTTTTTTTCCCACTTTCTGCTTTTTCTAGCCAGGGATGCAGCGCTGCCAGCTGAGCAGCAGTTTCTGGGGTTAATCTAGGGGTATGTTTTTAAGAGGATGCCAATGGAACCTCTTCCCAAAGGCACTTAGTCTGAATTGGGGGCAATCACTTTTCGTAATGGCATTGCGCATCCCGGCGCAGCCTTATCCCCTTAAACAGCTCTGTAGGGGGCCTGCTACAACACGAAACTCTTCCCTAAAACCCAGCACAACCCGTGGGGTACAAACTGAACATCTCTGCCCAGGGCCTCCACAGGCACAATTAAAAACCCCCAGATACAGACAGTTCTTTCTAATGGGTTTATTAAGTTTCCCGAACTTGAGATAGGACGAAGAGACTGGCAGAGATCTTGGAAAAAACGTTTGAAGAACGCCAACCATTTCTTAAAATAACAAATTGTAAAGATATATGTTTGCAATTCTCAGTCACATTTATTCTGAAGGTGTTAGCTAGGCAACCAGCTATGTTCTCTATATATTCTCTACAGATCTGGAGGCTGTGTGTGGAGAAAGCTTGCCATGATTATGCAATGAAAATAGAAGGGGGAGTAAAACAGAACTTGCTGCATGTAAAAACATGCCTACACCACCCAGAGCAGACGGCTGTGGTATTAAAGGGGGTCTTCCTACTTCTGCTTTATAGACATTATTATTAGCTTCAGGGCAGTATAAGAAGCAGTGAGAACTGTAGTAAGATATAACATTGCTGTTAGGGTTCCTGGAATTAATTGTTGAGATGCATTTTTTTCACTGGGAAGGAAAAGGATCTTGCACTAGAGGAAGTGTCAAATCAACTGCTGTTCTTCAGGACCGACACAATGATTTATCCTGTGACCTTGAACCTGTTATGCAGGGTCAGATCCTGGCACCCTCATGCTCTGAAGCAATCCAGTATTACAGTGAAGGCAGAGAAAATGCTGCTTATGACCTCGGGGCATCAAGATCTTGCCCATAATTTCAATGATCCTGTTTCTCTATCTGCACGTGGGCTAGCATTAAGTATTTTGGTTGAAAAGTCGTGTTTGAGTATAAAAGAAGAAAAAAAAGAATTTTAAGGAAGAGTCAGCCTTCTCAGCCTCTGTCTTCAAGGTCTGTTTCTAGGCACAGCAACTGCCGGGATATGTGCAACCTATAATTTGCTGGATAAGTTGTTTTATATTTGGATTAATTACCTAGTTACTTGACTTTCTTCCTCCAGTTACACAATAGTGATGAGTTGTTTGTTAGAAATATATATACTCATGGCAGAGAGTAAGGCAAGGCGAATTCTGGCTTGTGACATTCCAACTGTTTGGTTTGTAGTCGTTTTCCAAATGTGCTGAAGTGTAAGACATTCGGTGGTCAAAGAAAGCTGCTCTGTTTAGTACAACAGTTTTCTGAAGATTCAGGATTTAGCGTGGCTATGGCAGAACATTGTTTAATCTTGGAAAAAGTGAGTAACCTTGCTTACATGTGTACTTTTGATGAGTTAAACAGAACTAAAATTTTAGCCTTGCATCAGTAAAATTACTCACACTTAGGTGACCTATGAAATAATTCCATGTGTAAGGACCCAAGAAGCACATGAGCTTCCTTATTCTTCTTTCTTGGAGTTCTGTAATATGATATTAGATACAATTATTTTTGGTAAGAGATGCTTTTATGAAGAGCAGTGTTTTATTAATACTGAAGGTTTATAATAATGGGCAAAACTGCCAATTGCTACATTGTCTTGCACTGATTTTGTTTTCTAAATGTAATGTGATCCATGGCTATGATGACAGAAGCCATCCAACACCACTAAGTTCTCTGCTTGTGAGTTCTGTGGACTGTATATTGACAGGTGTAAGCAAAAACATATTAAAAAATGGAAGAACATTTCAGTGAGTTCTGAACTCAGTAGTATGACCTAAGACTTCCCTAAGGCAAAACTACCTATTAAAATAATGTGAAGGTTTGGCAGAGGAGGGAAATGGGGAATACGTGTAGCCTGCTTCCTCATAGCATTTTTGAATATCCTTTCAGGGTGCTCTAGAGAGCTGTATTTGAAGCCATTTCTCTGTCATGTGTGCTATTTGACTGAAGTGAATGAGCCAAATTCAACCTCAGTCAGCACAGGCTACCTATGCCAGTGCAGTTTGCAGGTAAACATTTTCAAAAAGTAGTATTTTTTGGTCTACTTGCAGCAGTGATTAGTGGCAAGAAATTTGGCATTTATATGATTGACAGCTCTTTGGGGCAAAGACTGTAGCTTCCACTATTTTATCAGAGTTTGATATGCTGTGGATGCTGCAGTAATAAATGTGTCACAGTGAATGAGATCATCTGCTGAAATACACTTTGTGAAATATTTCTTCATTTGCACAGGGAAAGACTACTATTGACAGAAGTTTCGGGCTGTATGTCCGTACCTTGTAATACTTTACTGAAAGAGATTTTAGTTCCCTAATTAAAAATAGATGTATCTTTTATATTTAAGATTCTACCATGTTAAATGACTTTCATACATTTGCATAGAATTGTTCTTCTGTTGTGTGTCTCCCTCAGCCTTTTACTTCTATTCAGGGAAACAGATCAGCTTTAACACGTGAATATGTGTGGAGTGGTCCATTTTCTGCAGCTTAAAACTCACAGAGAGGAAATAAGAGCTTTTATTTTCAAAAGGTTGCCATGAATTAAGCCTAATGCTTTTTCAATTAGGTTTCAAAATACAAAACATATTTACAGTGAGCTTCACTTGGAGTCAGGAATGGCAGATGGGAAGGATACACATTCTGCTCAGGATAATCCTGGCGTTTGACAGAGGCCAGATTGTTCACTGACCTTGCAGGACATTATTTGTCTTTTTCCCAAGAAAATGTTTTCTTGAGTGGCAATGACATCTGGGACACTTGCCGCCAAAAGATTATCTCAAAGAAAATGAAATATACTCTATCCCAGTCCTCTGTATCAGTCAAACTGGTATTTTCATCTTACTGGGTTAAAAAATTCATAAAACAACTATGTCACAGTCCCAAAAAGAATCAGGTTAGCAGATTTAAAGAAGAAAAAGGAGATGCAAAAAGTGATTTTCCACAGCTTACTGCTGTACATGGCTGTCAAAAGGTTAGCACACTCTCCCTACAAGTGTGACCTGAACTCGGTATCTCATTGGCCACTGACTTCAAGATGCGGATGAGCCTTCTGCACTGCTGCTAGAGCTTTTGGCACTGCTGTGCAAAACCAACATTGCTAATGTTATCTCTTGTTCAGCTGCTGTAGTGCTCCCATTCACACAGAACATATAGATTGTCTCTTTCCTTGGTGTAATTTCAATACTTACCAGATTTTTTCTAGTAATATTGATAAATTTCTAGCAACCATTTCAAGCAGCGTTCTGGAAGATAGTGAAGACAGGCTAATACCTCACTTGCCTGACAAGGCCTTTAAAGATGCACTGTCCAAGCTGATTGATGTTTCTCCTCCAGATCACTCCAATGGTACTGAAAGTTGGGAGGAAGATGTTAGCTTGGATAGAAAGGATTTTGGGATATATGTACTTTTTATTCTAGAACTGGTAGTATGTAGCTCTGAAAGAGATTAATTTCTTTGCCATTTGAGATTCACTGCTTGGAGTTGCTTTCCCTAACCTGTATCAGGACAGTTTTGTTAGGCAAAGAAGAACTTCATAGTTTTGCCAGGTTTATCAATGGTGATTTCCTCTCCCCTTTGTCTAGTGTGCAAGAGAACTAACTATTCTTCTCATAGTTTAAACAGCAGTAAGCTGTTTCCTACTGCTAAAAACAAGCTCTGTTGAAGTTCTCACAATGCTTAAACTTCAGATACGCACAGATACAAATATATTCTCCAGAATATCTGCTTGAAATGAGATGTCTACAGAGACAGACTGTGGATGAAAAACTGTCTTCTTCAGCTTTAGATTTGCAATGACTTCCAGAGTGGTGTGAGTACACATGACTATGTTGCCATTCAGGCAGCTAGGCCCCCCACTCTGGCCTGGTGCAAAGCAAAGATAAGCTTTTTGATAAGCTGTTATGCCCCTTGAATTTTACAAATCAATAGCTTAATTTTACAAAGTCTTTTTCTTACTAAAACAAGCTTTAGAGCAGCTTATGTCAGGAAGTGAAGTTGCTGAATCAACTAATAGTAGTTTCCTTTCTTTTCATCTTTACTGCTTACACTATGAAAAGTTAATCCTTTCCGATGCATCTTTTCTATGCTGGTCTTCCTTTTTCAGGTATAATAAATGAATAATATTTTAGGCCGTGTATAATCCCAACTGCTTATCAAGGATGAATGCAATTCTCCCACCGTTCTTTATGTAACTTTAAAGCACTGAATCTGATGGACAAAAGTCTAGAGGAATGGCTCAAAGGAGTTACCACAGACTGGCCTGGAAAGTGCCGTGAAAATAAAGGTCTGCTTTCCAAAGTCATCATTTTTGACTGAGGACTGCTATACTAGCTGCTAATATTCACACTTTTGTCTTCACCAGATAAAAATGAAATGAAAATATGATAAGTAGAATAATACTCTTGTTATTTTTCCTCTCCCTCAATATTCTTGAGGGATGAAAAAAGCAGGGAATGTGAAATTTCTACTATGCTGGAGGACCTGGGATGACTTTAGACCTAAAACGCACATATCAAACTGACACAAGCAGAACTTGGACTCCGTTACACCATGCTGAATCATACACCCAAGCACACAGCCCCTGCTACATGAGTTCTTATGTCTGTATTACTTCCCTTGCTCTATCAGCCTCCACGTCACTCTGACAAAATGTAATTTGAAGAATATGGCTGTTTAAAGTGATCACTTTTTCAAAGCAAAACATAGGTTCACAGGGAAAAGAGCTCAAGAGGTCACCTGGGCCACCCCCATGTGCAGGCAGGGCCACCCAGAGCCAGCTGCCCAGGGCTGTGTTCAGACGGCTTTTAAATATCACCAGGGAGGGAGCCCACAGCCTCTCTGTGCAACCTGTCCCAGTCCTCGGTCACCCTCACTCTGAAAAGTGTTTTCTGAGTTCAAGCAGAATCTCCCGTGTTTCAGTTTGTGCCCACTGCCTCTGGTCCCATCACTGGGCACCAGTGCAAAGAGTCTGGCTCTGCCCTCTTTGTACCCTCCCTTTATATATTTGTATGGATTTTAAGATCCCCCTGAGCCTTCTCTTCTCCAGGCTAAATAGTCCCAGCTCTCTCAGCTTTTCCTCGTATGAGAGATGCTCTAGTCCCTTAATTATCTACATGAAAAAAGCCTAATACTAGCAAAAGCTTTTGGTAACTCAGTCATAACTGTTTGTAAATGAAACTGTAGGTTATTCTGATTCACATAATCCCTTTGAGTATCTGCGAACCGTTCTGTGAGCACCATGCTAGTGTGTGAGAACGGCAGTAACTGAGTAAGAATAAACTTCTTGCCCATTTCAAAGAAATATAAAAATGAACCAGTAGTATAAACATCAACAAAGTAAATGTAGGCATAAAATTATTTCAGCTGTAATACTTTAATAACCCCCACTGGTATTAACTGCATATAGCTCCACTAACTTCAACACATTTGTCACACTGAAGATCTGACCCTAAGGCTTTATTAATAATAGAAGCAAGACTCATTTTAATTGTGTCATGGGTATTTAAGTAAAACTCCCTCTAGATTGTAATCTGCTTAAAACACATGGCAAGCTAAAGCCCACAGTTTTTAACCCAGCTCTTGTCATTTTCACTTCCTTTTAGCTCTATGGCTCTCCTTAATGCCATTAAAATAGAATACTGACACAGGATAACTGATGCATAGTGTAAATGCTTTTTCAAAAAAGCTGAGGATCCTGGCAGTTCTTATAGTGACACTACTTCTTTTATAGCAAGTGACTGATTATAAGTCAGTTATCTGGGGATGAGTTCTTGATGCACGCAAGTAGCAACACCTATTGTGAAAGGGGAGCAGCAGAATTTGTTTTTATTATTTTTCTCAGGTTGAGTACTCATAAATATTCATAGTATTCTAATTTTACAAGACTTGCACCGAGCACTTTCGTACTATTGTGTATGTAGGAAGCGCAAGCTAGATTCTCCCACCCTCACAGAGCAGGCTCGCAACATAGGGCACTACAGTGCAGTCACCTTTTGACTTGAGTATTGTCTTCAAAACACTTTACAGAACTTGGCTGCAGTTTTAGCAACAGGAGTCGAAAAGTACCATATTCTACTGAAAAGGCAAAGAGATTTTAGGCAGATATATTAATTCAAGGGTATTCTAGTTACTTATTCTAATTATGAAAAGACTTAAAGTATTGTTCTTTACCTATAAAAGGAGCTCAGATATTTTACTGATTAGGAATATCATTACATATCTACGGCTTAGACTTCCAAGTTACAAATAAGTACATTTTTAAACAAAATACTTTCACATAGTCTCATATTATCTAATCTGCCAAAGCCTTCATTTAAAACATTATTTGTTTTCTGTATTAACTGATAGCCTTAGTATTTCCAGAAATAGGATAGAGAATGTAAAAGAAAATAAATTAAAGAATTTCTGAACTGCAATGTTTGATGGTATTGCAGAAGAAAGCCAGACCTTAGCACCTGGATCTTGCCAAGTATTATGGAACTATAATTGCATCTAAGTAAGCACTGATAGTTGGATGATTGAAAGACCAGCACATAGGAAACAGCAGTCTGATAGAAAGATGTGTTTATGTAGTTAATGAGACCCAGTAAAGAAGGTAAAAACTCTGTCAATATCCGTTATAAATCTTCAAACTCCTTGTCTAAATTAGTTATGTTATTCCAATTTATGTAGCTGAAAATATGGTTCTGACTCTTCCAACATCCTTACTCAGAAGAGATCTAGAAACCTGAGAAATATCTGAGATAGTATTTTGAGATTAATGTACAGCAGTGTGCTCATGGCAAGGAAACATTATAAATGCAATTTAATATATCTCCCCAATGTTAATATTTTTCCGTGAACTAATGAAGTTGCACTTTGGAGCAGCATCCCTATGCTTTAAGGTCACTTAAGCTTTGACAACTCCATTAATGTAAGCTTTCAGCGTCTCTGCTGCTCAGAACTTCCATTTATACGTTGTAATCCCAGAACTCCTTCCTTATATAATTGACTCCATATATGTGGGGCAAGAATTTTATGACCAGGGCAATCAGAGATTTTCCTTTCAGTCCCCTGTGAGAAGAAGAGTTGGTTATTGCAGGATACTCCGCTACTGTGCTAGCAGTAACTGCATGTGCTGAGCCCAGACTGGCATATTTTGGAGAGAAAAAAACATGTGCTTTATGTGGGTCGATGTCGCATGAACGCTCTAAGAAAGTTATGTAAGTACCAAGGCAGAATATGTTTATGGTATATTACTTTGCAGCCTTTCATCGATGTTTAACGAGTTTCTCTTCCGTTAGTAGTGATATATATCTCTCAAATGCCATATTTATCGCTGGACTCAGTGGAAGATGTTAAAACAGTGCTCAAACACTTCTCATATAGTACCTGCATTCAGGTACAGGCCCTCTCAAACCACTGGCAAATTTTCTCTTTGCAAATAGTTTTGGTAGATGTTGTCACAGTCCTTCATTTATCTGTTCCTGTCATGTCAATCACTGAGCTGGCAAGAGGAATTGTGTGAGCAGGCACAGATCTGCTTCAAATGAAGTCTGCCAGCTCAGTTTAAACAGTTAAAGAAGACAATATAAGCTTGCCTTTGTTTATACAAGATTATGGAATATCCACATAACTGCCTATAGCAGGAGAGTTGAGGGGCTGGCATCTGCCAGGTGGTGGAAAATGGCAACAAGAAACTGTGCTAATGTGTTTGAGGAGCATCACTGGATCAGCAAGCAGCATATGCCTAGCACCTGAGAAATGGAGCCTTATTTCTGGGAGGGGAGTTGTGGCATGCTGCACAAATCTGACGGCAACTCATTACCTCCCAGACAAAGCCTACTGCCTGGTTGGTGGCTCACTCAGGTCCCAAGAGTGACTACAAAAGGATGCGTGCATTATGGCATCCCACACTGCTGGCCTGAGGACAGATGGCCAAACACCCACACTGCCTAATGCTGGCAAGTGCAAACCAGCACAAGCAGGTGAGCTGGGGCCCCCCCAGCATGATGGAACCATCCTTACATGCCCAAAACTCTGGGGCACCTGTGGGAAAGTCTTGCTGGGCAGAGACATTTCAGTGCTACAGATACCTCACTTACTGCTCCAGATCATGGACAGGAACGGCCCCAAATCCAGGACCATAGGCAGGGCTCTGCATTTCTAGGATCATGGAGCACACCTCAGTTTCCAGGACAATGGCCAAATCCTTCGGGGTCACCACTATGGGCAGCTCTTCACACTGCAGAACCGTGGGCCCCTCGAGGTTTCTGGAGATTCCTGAGTTGCCTGGACCATAGATAGCCACCTCTTTGGCTCAGAACAAGGGAGTACTACTGGGGCTTTCGGACGCCGTGGACAGCACTTCCTGAGTTGCAGTGCCACAGCCTGCTCTCACCAAGGTTCAGGTCCGGCCCACGGGCAGCTCTGAGCCAGGTTGGGGTCGTGGGGATGTCCCCTTCAGCACTTCGTGCTTTCAGCTGTTCACTTTTTGAGCAAGATCTCCTTTTTGACCATATCTTTGCAGTTTTCAGGTGTTTGTACACCTTCTATTAGCACTGCTTTTCATATTTCTGAGGCCCAATGATACTTTTCACAGTATCAAAGATGTTAAATCCAAATTCCAGGTGTGTAATTTTTACTGTTTTCCCATCACATGTGACAATGTACCAGCCTTCTTGATCTCAGTTGTTCCGTAGTGATAGTAGGAGCTGTCACAGCTGCTGTGTCCTGCTTCCCAGATAGCTGCATTTCAGCATCCCCACATGCATTTTATGCAGTATACAAAGTCTCTTGGTTTCCCTCATGCTTTCTCTACATTTCTAAATCTTTTATTTTCCCCTACTTTTTTTAAAAAAAGAAAAAACCTTCAAAAAGTATGTGACTGTATTTGAGAAAGAGGCCATAGTCTTGCCTGAAATGTGTTTTGATTTAAACAGAAATATCTGAAATTGTTTTCATATCTATATACAGTATTTTTCCACTAAGTTACCAATATAGCTGATTATACTGCAGGTGGTCTCTGGTGTAAAAGAAGTCAATGTCTTCCATTTTCAGTTATTTTTCTGTTTGTAAGCATGGCCAAGTTTTAAAATATACTTATTCTCTTTACCTAGAGCTATGAATGACATCGGAGATTACATAGGTTCCAACATCGAAATATCCTGGTTACCCAACCTGGATGATTTAATCAAAGGGTATGCACGTAATTTCAGGCCTGGGATTGGAGGTGAGACTTTGAGAATAGTGTCTCGTTTGTTTCTTACAGTCCTTCTACCCTCTGATGTTTATGTGAACTTCATCCTCTACATGATTAAAAGGTTGTGATTATCTATTACTTGGATACTGGAAATAATAACAATCAAAAATGTGCTTGATTTTGAAAAAAGACAGATTGTATAACAGAATTAGCAATGCAATCTTCTTGCTGATACAGTTCTTAAATCGCTGATATCTAAGTTGAAGGAATTTTGGATTACGTTACATGGCGGTAATTTCTGCATTTGCTTGAAGTCATGCTGTCTTAAGCTAGATAATGTGGTTTCCAGAAAGGATTCCATAATTTTCAGTAGTTGTGATTATATTTCATGTCCTTTATCACTGAAACAAAGTGTTCTGTTGGAAATTGAGGGTGCAATCGGCAAAATATTTAAATCTATTGCTTTAAGGTAGACTTTACTTGGAAAGGGTACCTTATAATGGAAAAAGCTTTTATGACTTCACTCTGTATGAAAGTATTGACAGTCTTGGGTCATCTATATTTTCATAGGTACTATGATGATGTAAATCACCACATTCAACCATTTTTTCTCAGGTCCTCCTGTTAATGTTGCTCTTGCAATTGAAGTAGCCAGCATTGACCACATCTCAGAAGTGAACATGGTACGTTATCAGTTAAACCTACCAAGTTGTGAACGTATGTACTGCAGTGACAGAAAGTGTGGAAGACTAACTAAGTAGAGAGACAGTTGATCCCCATCATGTTTGGAGTGGAGAAGTTACCACAAGAAGATACTGCAAAGAACAAACATTGTATTTTAAGACACAGGCAGAGTCTATTCTGGCAGATGTTGGCAATTCCAGGAATCTAGCCATGTAGAAGTCACTGAGATTTCTTACTACAGTTAGCAAGGTTGGATCTCTGCAGCACTTACTAAAAGAAAGCCCGATTTTAAGCATTAACACCAACTTCTGTTCAAATTCCTTTTCACCACAGATACTTCCAAAGAGACGCTAAGGGAAAAATTGGTTGTGAGATGCTCCTCTTTTTTATGTAAAGACCTTCCAATAAAGCAGTGGAGTATTACAACTTACAAGTCACATAAACAAGCATAGGCATGGATTAACTGCATTTCTGAAACTTAACAGATTTAATTTTAAAACCAAAACTTTGGCTTTCCCTCCATCCTTTCCCTGCATTACAGATGCATAATTTCATCTATTTTTTAGTTTGGCTTTAAAAAACCTTCAAAAACAAAAGTTGTACTTGTGGAGATACACAAACTGATTTTCTTCATTAAGACATATGCAAGTCTGGCAACATGTTATATATAACACTGACATTGAATCACTTTTTGATACCTTGGATTTATCCGTGGTAGAAGCCTATGACAGAAATTAAAATGCTTGGGCAGCTCTATGGTTGACTGAGTATAAAAATACTTATTTGCACTGGAAGCTGTTAAGACATTTCTAGGCTAATACAGTGATTTTTGACCAAGTCCCAAGACATTACTGTGTTAGTTTAGCATCACTTTTTAATTAGGATTTCTCTTGTCATAGGAATATACCATGACGGTATTTTTGCACCAGAGCTGGCGAGATGACCGTCTGTCTTACAACCACACCAATGAAACTTTGGGCTTAGACAGCCGGTTTGTGGACAAGCTCTGGTTGCCAGATACTTTCATAGTAAATGCCAAGTCTGCCTGGTTCCATGATGTGACTGTGGAAAACAAACTTATCAGGCTCCAGCCAGACGGAGTCATTTTATACAGCATCAGGTGAGTGACAGAGTCCAAGTGTACTCTAGCTTGCATTAACTTTTTGAACAGACTATAGCGTAATCACTCAGTTTTCCTAGGATGATTTCCTAAATTAATTATTAATTTAAAATGGAAGACAGTACTGGTGACTTCTGTCAGAGATCCATTTGCTTTACAAGGATTACCCTGCCAGGAAGGTATCTTTGGCAACACTAACATTTTCCACTGCATAATCACTCATCACTCTCAGAATGTCCTTAATGAGAGACAAGCATCTCATAACTATTTGGTCACCAGGCAAGGAGATGCTGAATGCTGAGCAAAGATTCCTTTCTCCACTCCCTCGCTAATCTCCAAACTAACTATGAGCCTGATTTAGGCTCAACTTCCCCATCTTTCAGAGAAAGTAGTATTTCCTCACTGTGGAAGAGTGTTCTTGTTAGAACTCAGTAGCTATATTTAGAGTTAATTGTGTAATGTTCTAAAAAATAATGAGTGTGCACCTTTGAAATTGTAAGTCCAAAGTCACCCTTCAGGTATTGGTAGTGATCTTGGGGACAGTGGAAGAGAGCAGATTTGACTCAGAAAAATCCTTTTTATCATCAGAAGTAGCTGAAGCGTCCTCTGACATTAGACAAGTCATTTGACCTTTCTTCAATTTCCCCCCACCTTTGACTTAGTAAAGACAATAGCCATAAGGATTTTGAAAATCGTTTCCTGTATTAGTATTAAGGCTTCAAAGGTTTCCATTTAGTCCTTGAGTTCTGAGGAAAAGGCTCTATCTGAATGCAACTAACTGGTGTCCACGTTGCTTGGAACAGGATTACCTCCACAGTGGCCTGTGACATGGACCTTTCCAAGTATCCAATGGATGAGCAAGAATGCATGTTGGATCTGGAGAGCTGTAAGGGCTGAGTACAGTGTTTCATATAATCTGTATTTTGTTTAAAGTCTGCATACATGGTACTTAGCTTGCTGGAGTTTGCTGGAATGATTCTGCTTTAGTCAATGAAATGCCAAGGGTGCCTCAGGTTTTGGAAATAAAGGGTACAAACATGAATCCCTTCATCCTCTGTGTTGGGCATTAGACTACGGACTTTTCAATACCGGTTCAGCTCTGATCCAACTCAAAACTATAGGATTCAAATTAGTGAAGATGAACAACCTGCTGTCCTGCTGACAAATGTCTGGAACTTTGTGCTTGATGTAAAACCTAGCACAATTGTGACAGTCACTAGCATTACTGACGTTTACATTAAATCCAGTGAGAACAAGTAGAGAAGCCCACAGGCAAAATTTGATGTGCTATTTTTTCTTTATGAAAAAGGAAGAAAAAGAAAGAATTCCCTGCTTGTAATGAATGCCATTGTGACTAACCATTCCATAGCTCTCTAGCTTGCCTAGGCATTCCTGTGTGTTACACAGAAATCAATCAGAATACCGCATGGACTGGCTTAAATTCATTTGTACTCACAAAGGAGGGTGAAGAATGAAATTCTGTTTTGTCTAACCTGTGTTTTATCTATGATCAGCATGTAATTCCCATGAGCATGAATACTTCTGAATGAAATTCACCACTGGCACAAGCACCCAATCAATGGCAATGAATCTGGCCTTTTGTGGTTTTTATATGAAGGAGTCCACAGGTCCTGAGGGTTCCAGAGATCTGTGAATAGCAGTTTCTGAGCAGATCCACTGGCCTATTGATGCAAGATTCTCTTTTTCTTTTTTAGCACTGACTTTGTTTTCTAGGCAATTAACCACAATACCATTTTATCCTGTCAAAAATAGCAATCTACAGTTTTACTTATGTAATCACCAAATGCAGAGGCAGCAGACAGTGAACCAGCAATCAATTCTCTCTCCCAGCAAGTTCTGCAGGGAGTTTTGGTGGTGGTTGGATTTTTTAATTGAATTTGAGGGGTTTGATTTCGGTTAAACAATCATGTAGAAATAAAGCCACTTTTTAAACAAATGAATGGTTTAGTAGCAAGTTGTCCATTAACAGCAAAACTAGCAAAGATTGACTTCCTGTGGCTTTGCATATTACATAAATCCTCTCATACATATTCCCCCCTTCTCTCACGTCCCTGGTGCCCTGGACCTTTCCCTAGCAGTGCTCTCCCAGCTGCCACCCATGCCAAACTGCAGTCACTAATAGGCTGACAGGCATGGTGATTGCCACGCTAGCTGGTGCGTCCCAGAATGGACAGGGTCTGAGTTATGCTGCTGTTCTCTAACAGGATGCACAAATTTGATATTCTGTTCTCTACACACCATTTCTTACAAAACTTGCAAGAATCTAGCATCTTTGAAACCCTTACCTTTTTGTCATTTTGGCTTGAAAATATTATGGAAGTTCAAAAGCTGTTAGGAGGAGAGCTGACAGAACAACATTGCATAGGCAGTTTGCATAGACATTGTTTTCTTATTAAACTACTTTAAGCCTGGGGGAGGCCCTAACAGTTGTTTCCAAGGGTGAGGATTCATGTGAATAATTCGGCTGTGTACTTCACTTTCATGCAGTGCCCATTTGTAAAAGCACTGTAGGGCTTGCAAGGGGAGATACAGAGCCAACCGGCCACATACTTTTTGAGGACACTGGGGGAATCTCTGACAAAGGCAACCTGTTTCCCCGACACTGCCTGACTGGTACAAAGCACCTATCTCATAAAACCAGTGTGTGAACTTGAAGATGAACTTGCAGTATAGAGTTACACTCTGATCAGTCCAGTATAATAGGCATAGATAGATTAGATTGGGTAGTGATTTTCTTTTACAATCAGAAATTTTTGCAACTCTGAGATCCAAGCACAGTGCAGGGGGAAGTAGGCTAGTTTGAGGGCTACCATTACAGTTACTCTACTTTAAGTGAGTATGCAAATGAGCTTTTTGAGAGAGAATCTGAATATTTCTGATGACACTGAAGTGCATTTTGCCATACCACATAATGCTAGTCAGTGTGAATCAACTTGGATTATTCTCCCTGTAGGAAAGCTACCCCAGCGTGACACTGGCAACATTGATGTTGCCAGGACAATGAATTATCCAGACTGAATCACAGCATGTTTGCAATGAGACCGATGAAGATCAGCATAGCAGAGGAATTAGAGGGCTTCCACTATGAGTCTTCTAAAAGTTCTGAATTTCTTCCTCAAACTTCGTGTTTATTTAGTGTTCTTTTGGCAGATGGCTACTCCTCAGAGGACATCGTCTACCACTGGTCAGAAAACCAGGAGGAGATCCACGGGCTGGATAAGCTGCAGCTTGCTCAATTCACAATTACCAATTACCAGTTCACAACAGAAATGATGAACTTCAAATCTGGTAACAGGATCTGTCTTCAATTCAGGGACAGTATCTGACTTTTTCCTGTGTAGGGAAAACCCTCCTATATCTATAATAGAAAATCCCTCTTAAGTAATTAATTTAAGAACCTTTCCGGTAAGAGTTTTCTTTAGCTTACACTTGCAAAAAATGCCAACCTTTGCTGAGCCTTCAGGTAGCCACTGTAGCATATTATGTCCTTTAGCTCTGTACGTTTGACAAAATACTGCATGGAGCAGCCAGACAGCACTTGATAAAAAACAGTTGAGGTGTAGCTCACATTTTCTTGACCTAATTTGTGACTTTGGATAAAGAAAAATTTCCATTAGCTCTGATGTTATGAGGCTTATGACGTACAGTCAGATCATTCTAATTCTATCCAGTCCAAGTCAGTGGTGTGTATGAGTATCACTGGGTTTATTGCAATGTTTGTAAAATATCGGAGTCATTTCTTTCCTGCTGATTTTTCATCCTCTTTCATGTATTCAGATTCTCATTTATGCTGCACATCTCCTCTAAGCTCTTTTTTTCAGTTTGAAATTAACTTGGCCTTTTAAAAACTCTAAATTTAGTATCTGGAGGACTTTCTACAGCAGATGATAAGACAGTACACATTTTGAAGCAATACTGTTATTTGAGAAGACTCATGATTTTATTTTCAGATCTGGCATTGATATGACCTGAGACAAATCCTTTGACCTATTCTTAGCTAACAGTGCTGATGAGAACTGCAGTACCTCGTGCAGGGTTTATGAAGACTAATTGAACAACATTCAAAAAAGCTTTTTGTGCTTCTTGTCCAAAAGATTTTTAAGAATGTAGATGTGTGTCATTACAGGAAATGTTGTTTTTAATGTCAGTTTAACTGTAATTCACACAGTCAGAGTCTTTCTTTGTCTGCTTTTTTTTCCAGCAGGTCAGTTTCCCAGGCTCAGTCTCCACTTCCACCTTCGGCGAAATCGAGGAGTTTACATCATTCAGTCTTACGTTCCTTCTATCTTGCTCGTGGCCATGTCGTGGGTGTCCTTCTGGATCAGTCAGTCTGCTGTGCCTGCCAGAGTGTCATTAGGTAAAACGGATGGTTTGGGCAACTAACAGGGAAGGGTATGCTGAAGTTGTAATTATGCTCTCTAATAATCCTCATTTTCCATGGAGGTGCATTTATGAATACTATGTCTACATTTGGAGAAGAGAATATCCTTTAAAAGATTTCCTTCGTGTTTTAATTTGTCATGCTATCAGAGCAGCTGCCTCAGTGAAGAACAGAAAATAACCACCTAAAGATGGTTAAAAGCAAGAGTGAATGTGAGGCAGATATATGAAAGAATTGATTTGAAAGAAATGGGACAGTGACAAAATATGTTCCTAGAGCTTGTGGATCTGTTTGCCTGAGTAAGGGTTGCAAGTCCAGATGCAAAAGTTTTTGACGGTTAGGTCTTCAGTTTTTGTTTGTCCTGATCTAGAACAAACCCAAGGATAACATGTTGAAAGCTGCCTTGGTCATACAAATGCACAGGTTTTTACAAAGCTCCCCTGTTTCGAAAATCAGAAGCCACACTATTAAGTGGCTCTACTGTGAAAATGTTCCCCAGCTTCAGATTAGTAAATGCACTTATTACAGTGTATTCTGTGAACTCTAAAGTAAATTTTCTCACACTACACTGCAGGTATAACTACTGTTCTTACTATGACTACACTGATGGTCAGTGCCCGATCTTCGCTTCCACGAGCATCTGCCATCAAGGCACTCGATGTTTACTTCTGGATTTGCTATGTGTTTGTCTTCGCTGCACTGGTAGAATATGCATTTGCACATTTCAATGCTGACTACATGAAAAAGCAAAAGAACAAGTTAAAGGCAAGAAGGCAGAGTGCAGAGGTCAGTAAGCGTAATACTGTGAGTAATTTTGCAAAAGCATTCACACTGCATTATGACCTTTCTCTACTATGAAAGCAAATTCTTCTACCGCTTTTGAAAAAAAAAATTCCTGGTTAATTCTTTTGTCACGTTAATATGACAAGGAAACAAATGCAACTGCTGATTTCCCCTTGCAGCATGGTTAGCAATAAAGACAACATATTCTTACATGGTTTGTTGCTGTATTTAAGATAGCAAATGGAGAATAAGAGAGAATGAGTAAGAAGAAAGGCAAAGTATGTCTTGAGCTAGATTTGTACATCTCACACTTTGAGAATATATTTAGACCCTTTGGTATTTGCCCAGTCCTCAGTGTAAGTTACGGTAACCTTGAGTTGCTCCTGTAGGGTCAGGGCAAAGTGGTTATGACAGTATTACATGAGATGGGGAAGAAAGGCCTTTGCTCAGAAGGTATTCTTCAGTAGCTGCTTCAGCAAAGACTCTTTTAGCTCTGCTACAGCATAATAAGATGCTGTCAGCAAAACAAAAACTAGGCCTGAAGTCTTGAATGTTGTCCCCTGGAGATTACATTTTTTACACCTATACTGCATAAGGTAAATACAGATATAATTAGCATGGATATAAGTTACATAGGTATGAAGCCCAGTGAAAGTGAACAAAGGAGTCTGTAGATGAAATTTCTTGCAGGAACTCCAGATGGCTTTGCTGCTTTCTTCACGTACCTGTTCGCACGTTAATGATGAAGCAGAGTGAACTGATTAAGGAACTTTTTTATTGTTGTTGTTTGACAATTCACAATTTGTAGTCCAGGCCTACATATTTTTGAACTCTCTGGCACCTTGGGTATTACTTATGAATGTTATTACTTCATTTGATTAAGCTGCAGCAGATATAACTGATCCATATTCATTTTCTGTCCCACCTCCATGTTCTCTCAGCTTTGACAAAAGCCTTACAACTGCCTGTTGGCTTTGGCCACAGAATGGGATAACTGTTTCCCTGAAGTCAGTCAATTATTTTCAGTAAGGAGGGCCTAAGCATGCTGTCTCAGTGGTGCCTTGGTAATTCAGAGCATGTAAAATTATAACCAGAATTTAGGTGCGGTAGCACAGAGTCTTTCAGCGGTCCTTCTGCCAAAGCAAGTGATAAATACCATTCAGCACCTATGGATCACATAGGTATTTTCACCATGTCAGTATCATGGCTAGCTTGGATGAAGTACAGTACCATTGCCCTGCAAATTGCTATTATAGGTTCTCCTCTTTCCTTTGCAGATAAACGTGAAGAATGCCATTGTTCTGTTTTCCCTTTCCATAGCTGGTGTGAACCAGGAACTGGCCATTTCCCATAGGCAGCACCGAATTCCCAGAAGCCTGCCTGGATCGTATGGTGCAATAGAAATAGAAACTGGAGAAACAAAACAGCGGCAAAGAATGAAACTGGATAAAAGGAGTGGTCTGAAGTCCCTCTTTAAGCCCATTGATGCTGATACCATTGATATATATGCCAGAGCCGTGTTCCCAGCAGCCTTTGCAGCAGTCAATGTTATATACTGGGTTGCATACACAATGTAAAAAAAAAAAGAAAAATGAAAAATCATGTGAAGAGCTACGAATCGAACAATACCTACAGACTAAAAAGCCCTTGCTGAAACTGTATTGATTCGTCTCTTCTCAAAATACTTTCTGATGAGCTTGAGACATCTCTAAAGTCAAGAAAGTCCTGCAATCATTTCCTACTAAAAACAGCAGTTTATTACTGATCTGATTTGGTCCAGTTGTAATGGTAATCTGCCAAACAATCCCAGCTCCTTATTTCCTGTATTACCATGAGATAATTTTTCATATGTACATATTTGCAGCAAAAGTTTAAATCTTAAATTACCATGGTTTTCCTCCACTTTAACGGTTGATCAGTAATGAAGATTTGGCTTTTCACACTCAGATCGTTTCCTTTTTTGTAATGGAAGAACTAATTCCTCACTTCCACACAAGTGATTTTCTGCATCTGGCCTTCTGTAGGATGGTCTAAGTTTAACAGTAGTGGTAAAGATGGAGTTTTCAATCATAAAGATCTCATGAACAAAGTAAAAGGGAATAGACGGGAGTGCAGGCTTTTTCTTAAATTATTGTCTTGGATAAAGTATTGAAAACATTTAAATGCTCTTAGTCACAGCATGAAATAAAATATACTACATAAAATTCTATTGTTAATAACGACTGTATTACATTTCAGGTCTAAACTAATGAAAGTTTAAACACTTAAACACAGTAATGTTTATTAGTTTAATAGGCCCAAAGATAAATGGAAGTGATTTAGAAACACAGGGAAAGCTCAGGCTTTCTTTGTTGGATTGGGAAAAATTTTAAAGGTGCTTGATAACGAAGGAACTCAGACTCCATTTGCAGGAAGTACTTTAGAATTTGTTCTGTTAATTTTCAGTGAGAGTCTACCATGTGTGCCTCTGAAAATATCCTTTTTCCATCTGTCCCTAAATGGCTGACTGAAGTAAAAAAATGTTATAAATGGCTTTAAGTTACTCGGTTGCTTTGGATATTTTTGCCATTTTTATTCAGAGGCTGACCTAATATGTCAGGCCTCTTCACTTCCAGTATTTGACAATGAAATTTGTGGTTAGTCATACACACTCCTTAATTCAGGACTAGATCCTCTCACCCAACTCATGCAAAATAACACTTTGTTCTGTAAAGAGTTCTGCTGAACTCAGCAAATGAATGCAGTATTGACAACAAATACAAATTTCATAATCAATCTCTAAAAAAATCCACAGCAAATACATTGGGATTTGGATTAAAACAATTGAAATATTGTTACTGTAGGAAACCAATGTAAGACACTTCAAAATGGACATTTTTTTGAGGATTTTGTTGCCTTGGAAGTGAAAGGTTGTTTCAAATACAGAGTCTGACACAAAAGGAAATATGAAACGAGAGAGGGAGGGAAAGAAGGAAGCAGAGCAAGTGGCTGAAAGCTATGATGGAAGGGAGCATGGGGAAGTGTGAGATTAAACAAGCCAAAAGATGTAGGTAAGAGTAGTGCTGGGCTTTGAAGATGGGGATCTTGAATGTAGTGGCTGATGACTAATAGTTGCAATCGCAATAAGGATGAAACAAGCATTTGATCACAGTAGAGTGTGCGCACAGTCCTCCTGCCTCACTTATCTATGACATATGGTTTGATTTCATATGACCAGCACTGAAAGACAGAGCATTTTAACACAGATTCATAACTTAAAATAAGATTTGTTCAATATCACTGAAGTAAAAGAATTCCCTGAAGAAAAAATAATGATCCCAAACTGAGCTATAATAGAAAATGTGCTCCCATCGTAAGTCAGGCTTAGGTTCATCTCAATCTTTAGTTTCTGTTGTAATGGAAAAACTACCTGCCAACAGTGTGCTGGAAAGCACAAACTGACATCAAGCTGTAATTCTTCTACAAAGTTCTCACCAGTCCAGCCCTGGACTAGTACATGCGGATCCTGCTCCAAGATCTTGCCAGTGACTTGTTGGGAAACCTTAGTTAAGCCATTTCACTGCATCATCTGCAAAACTGATGTAATGATACTGATTTCTTTCCTATATCTTTGAGTTTTACAGAAGAAAAACCCTTCAGGAGAGACAGAAACTCTTATCCTCCAACTAGGTAAGTGCATCCAACCAGTACTGCTATGGTGCTATTTAACATAGTTTCTTAGACTCTCACATACTGAATTAAAGCAAAGTATCACTCAACTTTCACCTCATCCAGAAAGCTAGTGAAATTCTGCATCTCCTTCAATACATGCATGTAATCAGGCTTCTCTTTCTTCTTCTGCTTCTCCTCTTTCTATTTTATTTTTCTTGGTGTTTGTTCCTGATGTCGATGAAATACTACATTACAGACCTACACCTTTATTTTTCTAAGTGTATTTTTGGTCATAATTTACTTTCTCCCAAAGGAAGTTCAACCCCTCCTGCTCTCTTCTGAATTATTCTTACTGATTTATATAATGATTAAGTGCAGAGTGGAATAAAAACAGCAGAAGCATGAATTTACAATGCATTTTCCTTATTAAGTTGTTGCTTTTTCCACGGTCCTGGGTCAGGTCCTTGACATAACTTAACTCCCCTTTCTGCCTCTCCTTTCAGCTTAAAACTGAGTTTTTCAGTTTACACCTGATATAATTCTTGTCTGGCCTCAGAAGCAACAGAAGTTTAAATGTAACCGTTGAATGATGCACTTCCATAGGCAAGGAAAGACGGTAGGCAAAGCTGAAATACTCTGCACAGCACTTTGAGCAGTATCACCATAACAGTGCTACACCCTTCAGAAAGGCCATAGTGCCTTATTCTTCGCTGTTACATTTGCATAAATCAGAAATAATCTTTGTATTAAAATCAGTAGATTAACTAGTGCTGTGAAAGCAGTCTAATCTTTTTTTGTATCCTGCTGGTTTCTCTAGCTATTAGTTTATTACATTGCCTGTCAGGGTTAGTATCTACTGCTTAGAGTGAAATTATTGACTAAATCCAGCTGAAGAAATACTCGCAGCAAATTCCTATGGAGAGTAAATCATAAGAAAACAATCCATGATTTTGGAATTAAAGTTATTCAAGAGCAGAGAAAAAAGCATTGACCCAGCCCCTCTAGTGTGCAGTGGCTGGTTATTTCGAGTAACTAGCAAGAAGGCAGCTGCAGATATTATAAAGGCACTGTCTAATCTAATTACTTCAGCAGTAATAGTTTGTAATTGTGCACCTGACATAACTCTTTACACTGAAGCCAACTGAGTAATCACATGGGGTTATTGGACAAAATTAGTTGCTTCTCCATCTGGGAGACAGGCACGAGCTGCACGCTTTGCTGACTTCTTCAAAAGATTTATTCAATGAATTTTTCTGTATTTTGACTGCAGATCTTCAAGCTGCGCAGCTCAGTTTTGATTGATCAAAGTAAAAGGTGGCAGCGATCTTTTCCTCAAAAAAAGCTAAAGCCAGAATGCTAGACTATCACAATGTTGTAGACAGAAGCACAAAAAAGGGGGAAAAAAACCTCAAAGCATTGCAGGCAGCCAGAAATGTGCACTGTGAGCATACGTATGGCAGTCATGTCCACTCCAGGAAGGAGGTGACTCTGAGGGGAGACCAGGTGTTTCACCTACTGTTACTGCACTTGCGTGAGTAGCACAAGACAAAACACCTCCACCACACAGAGTGGAATTTTCTTAAATCTGTTTCCAGAGCCAGAAATAGAAAAGTCAGATGCCATCCAAACTCTTTTAAGGATAAACTTCAGATAACGATTGGAGTTTTGCATAAATCTGACCCTTCTGTACTTTTGGGTGTGCTTTACTTTTTTTTTCATTGAAAGTCATCATACTTAAAAATCATCAGATATGAATGCTTTAGATGCATTAATGTCTAAAGCAAATGCCCTATTCAACTCTAATTTCATGATGCCCTTAAACAGAACTAAACTAAATTTGATATCAGTTGGATGCTGACTTTGGATGGGTTGTACCAGCGTCAAGAGGGGGGGAGTATGTGACAGATCAGAAGGCACTTCTGTGCTGTACCTCAAAGCATTTCTGTTCCTTTCAGCAGTTTAGAGTACTGCTCTATGGACTGGCGTGTCTGTGAGAAAGAGTGGGATATGTGTTAATGTAATCATACTAAATGTGAAGTGTTAATAAAATGTAGTTATACAGAAATTGGAGCTTCTATAAACGGACAAAATAGACATTCAAACTATTGAATTGGAAGACAAAATGCATTAGAAAGAAAATCAAAATAACCTCAGAGATTTCATCCTGTAATGAAATCCTGCCTATTCAGTGCCCAAGGACTTGTAAAATTCTACTTTGGCCGTGACAACTGAAGACAAAGTACCATTCTGTGTTCGTGAGTGCTTTCCGTGGGGCACTTATGCACCCTGCTGTATTTATGTTAAAAAAATAGCTGTTCCTGTCTCAAGAGGTTGAAAAGAATCAGAAAGCACAACATGAAGAAGAGTAAGATACTGCATGGTTTATTTGAAAATAATGCTGGCACTCAAAGCACTATTAAGAGATTAATATACAGAAATGTCTGTCCTGATTTTGGGTAAAACTGAGAGCATTTATCCAAGTTAAAGCTCTCCCATAAATTCTTAACCGGTTTGCTAATCCAACAGATAATGTAGCGAAACCAATTTAACTCAATGAGGCTTCTACTGTTGGTACAACAAAACACTTAAAATGATTGCTCTGATTTTAAATACTCAGAGTCATTAACCTAAGGAAGTATTTCACATTAGGAGGAAAACAGCACCACTGCATATTTGTCTGTGAAGCAGAATAGATAACAAAAAGCTTACTGAAAGTTACTGAGAATGTTTTCATTAAAAAAAATCTGAAGTAACTCCCTCATGCCCTCCTTACTACAGCAGCTTAAAACACTTGAAATGTTTGAAAGCTTGTTTGTTATAATAATACTGTGTGCAATATATGTTATGAACATGTATAGCTAATTCTTCTTAATGAAAACTGAATAAAAATTTGGCAATGAACATGTTTATTTGGATGGATTTGGTAGCTGCAATGAGAAAGGCACTGTCTCTTTCTGCCTTTATAGCTTGTGTCTTCAATGAAATAAATTTGAGGATCTAAGCCCATCATTACATAATGCATCAGGGATCTGTTCTCTCCTTATACCAGCTTTACGTCATGGCTATTCCTTTTACTCAGTCCTGCACAGTAAAAACAAATCTGAGAAGATAGTCAAACCCAGGCTATCAGAAAATGTAGCACCGACAGAACTAGTCAGATGTTATCAGGAGTTCACTGTTACACAAAAAGATTGGTCCAAAAAAAAGAAATCCAAATATCCCTCAATTCTGAGGTATCTGAAACCTCTAGATTCACTCTAGGTCACTCTAGATTTAGAACCAACCAATAGATAGGACTAATTCCACTGAATGAGAGATCCCTCTAGCCCAGTGTCCATTCTCCACTTTTTGGTATCAAGTCTGCCATGGAGTTGCTGAGGACGTGCATCTTTTACCAAGATCAGTAATGCTCAGCACTTATCAGCATTGTTCTTTGTGTTCCCAAGTGGGGTAAAGACAGACAATATTACAAACCAAAGAAAAGTGCTTTTATACTTGTAGATCTCATCTACACAACAAAAGTTGTACAGATTTAACCAAATTAGTTTCACGAGCTCCTTTTGCCAGTACTGTCATTTCAGCTCACACAGAAAAGAGCACCCAAGCTAATGGTACAACTTCCTTGTGGAGACGAAGCCTATGAAATTTCCATGAGAGGTTTTACCAAAAATATTTTAACTTCTCTTTTTGGAACTGTGTAAATGCTTCATTGGAATACTTTAACACAGTAAGGAGAAAGGTGCTCAGAAAGGTAAAGAATATTTGAAATAGGTAACAAATATTTTTCAGGCCTTGAAACTAAGTTGTTCAACAATAATTAGTGCTGCAACTAGTCCAGATTTCACCTGTCAAGAAGAGGATTTCTGACCATGTCCTAGAGATGCATTAAGGGACAGGGCATGTAAACAAATACTTATATTATGAAACTGACTGTGCAGTCGTTATTTCCTGTTTGCTTTTAAAGAGTTTTTGTATTCCTGTAGTAACCATAAAACATTAACCAATAAAGAACAATTATCTTCTGCTTAAGGTAAGAAGATTCCTCGTACAGTTTCTGCTTCTTGGGAACTTTCATGAACAAAATATTGCCTTCTATGCCTCCTTTGCTTTAGGATGCAGTATTTTATTGAACAGAAAGTTAACTCTAGAGTTACATTCCTGAGTTTGTTGGTTCAGTTTACTTCATTGCAAATAGATGGGGGGACGGTAGGGTTTGGTTGTGGTGTTGGTTTTTTTTTTTACACTTTTTTTTAACTTGATGTAAGAAAAAGTAAAGGTAAGGAAAACCAGTCTTTCTACACCTCAGAGTCACAAGCTCAAACGTTCATGTTCACAGGATTCGTAACAACTTCCACAGAAAGCCTGGTGCTTAAAGAGCCAATGGGATCAGGTTCCTACCATGTAACTAATACATAATACTATTATTTATTACAAAAAGTCTCAACTAATGTTACAGTTCCTAGCTTACTGGGATTTAAAAGATATGTTTGAGAGATAATGCTTATCCCAACAACTTCAAAAACTCAACTGGTAAAGGAGTAGTAGTGCAAGTAAGAAGGAGACACTGTAGCAAGTTGGTCAGCTAGAGCTGAATCCAGAGTAGCTTTGGAAATTTAACAGCTGTGAAAGGAATTCGACCTCTGGAAATACGTCCCTTCTTTTCTAATTCTTGCAGTACCTTTATTTCACTTGATACTCAGTTATCTTTACCTTTTTCCCACTTGAAAAATATTTCACACTTTGGAAAAAAGCTGAAATTTTCTTTCTCTTTGGCACTAGAACATATTAGTATAAACTAATCTAATCTTGTCACATGGGTATGAAAAACAGTGACACTAAAAGTCTCATTTTACAAACCTTTGTACCTTCCACAAGTATTTTGTACCTTACATAAAAGGCAAGAAACTCAACCCTGAGACCATTTCATAAGTTAATCAGCACATTCCCTAACAAACACACTCTTTCTTCCCCCATTTCTTTCTCTTACACCCCACACTGTTAACCCCATACATGCAACAGAGAGGAAAAGGTAGTTCAAAGCATGCCTCCGATTGTCCACACTCTTCAACAGACTTTTCTGAAGATCATAATTTTGGCCCAAACACCTTTAACATAGTCACTGGGTAACATAAGTTAGTGATAAATACAGGTTTGCATCAGTTGCTTATTGGATAAGTAATCTGAACAAGAGCAGCGCTGGGAATTAGCTTTGCTAGCACAACTATCACAAAGCTCTCAATTTTCATGCATTCGGTTACCAGATGGGGTAAGGAGAACATTTTTCTTTACACAGTAATAAATAATTGGCCAGCTTTAAGGGGTAGGTACGTGGAACAGGCATAGCTGGAAGTAGGAAAATAATATGTAGGCCGTTGAGCTATTCCAGTATTACAATTACTACAGTCTTAAGATTAAATAAAGATTGAGTGATGAAATACAGAGTAATCTGTAAAACATCTGGTCTAATAGTCTATCCAGACTGTTCTTCCTTTATTGCTACATTTCTTTCAGAGTTACAGAAACACAAAAGTTCTATTTCTGTACATCTTAAACTCACCGTGTTATTATAGGTATATTTAAGATTATCCGACTCTCATCTTTCCAAGTCGTGTGTGCAACTTTTACATATACAAGCTCATACCTGTATACATATAAAAGACAGGAGGATTCTAGATATTGTTTATAAACTATAGTGCATATAGTATTTTCAAATTGAACCTGTACTTTATAAAGAAGAAACATTTAATATGTCAGCTATGATTATTTTCAGACAGCCCACAATGGTGATTCTGTGTATGCTTACTGAAGGATCCATCAGGCACTTCTCAGATTTGGAGTATTTGGGACTAAGTATGTCTGTCTCAATCAAACTGAATGCTGGCTGGACCAATAATGAGAACTTAGGACAGCACAATTAAGTCTGGTCCAGGGAAAGTGATAAAAAGAGCATTCTTGAAGAACCAAAGTGAAAACTTGATCCTAGGCTAGAAGCATCCATTTTCTTTCTTCCGTAGTTTCTTTCACTCTTATCCTTCAGAAGAGGGATCGTTGCTTTCCAAAGGATTAGGAACAGGTTATGCAGCAAGAAGAAAGGGGCCCCTGTGATTTACAGTGCAGTGTGTGCTAGTGAACACACACCAAAAGGATGCAGGCAAAAACTGTGTTCCTACAGAGACAGGTTGTTTAAATAGTCTCAAAAAATAAATACAGAAGCATAGTGGTTTGGTTTTCTTTGCTTTTAAACATATGTAGCTTGGGCTACCCATAGAATTCTTTATTCTCCTGGCTAATGTGGTGTCAACAAAAGAGAGCTAGCTTCTGGGTGCTTCTGTCTTATATAAGAAAGACAAGTAAGGGAGGTGTTGACTTAAAATAGTCTTGAAACATTATTCATTTTGTCTATTTTAACATGGGCTAGAAAAACACTAATATTCAATCCAGCAAGAAACTCTGCAAAGAATTACCATGGTGATTTCTGATGTTATGTAGGATATATGCTTTACTGCAGTTTATGTTAAAATATATTAATGCTTTGCCTTATAATTTTTATCCAAACTTAGTGGCATTTGGCCCAAATTTATTCCCACTGGTTTTATTGATATCACTGCCATTAACTTCAATAGAAACAATAGTTTGTCTCGATTGGAAAAAAAAAAAAGAGTAATTAGGCCTGCAGATCTGCATGTTGCTGGTTTGATTTGCTAAAGAAGACATTCTGTGGGGATGCATTTTCATTCTGGAGTGACACAGAACTGGTTACTCACATTTCACATATATTTGAAGATAGTAGCCATCTCGCTCCATTTATCTGTTGTTTAGTTCATAGTCTGAAATCATTATTCTAATCCCTACTGAATCTTTAAAACCTTGGAAAGTTGACAGGTCCTAATATAGCTGAAGATCTGAAGTCACTAATTCAAGTAATAACAGGACACCGGTCTTCCACTGAGGTAAAACTAGTACTGATTGTCCCCGTTTTATTTTCCAACAATTGTCTTTAAGAACTGATTGTTATAATGATGTCTTAATTGAAGCATTTAGGAGCCAGAAAAGGAGGAGGTTTTTTTTGGTCAACCTTGTCAGGAACATACAACTTTGTGGCTACAGCAGTTAAAAAAATAAAAAGTAATTTCCGCAAAGAAAAGGCAGAAAAATCTGTGAGTCCTGCCACCCAGTCATCAGGCTTAAAAACTTACAGCTCCATATCTTTCTGTCTAAATTTGTAAGAAGAACTTTCTACATAATCTATTCTGTGAGGAGTCCATATAGTGCAATGATTCTTCAGCAACCTTCAGTAGTAGGAACTTTCCCAATACTCTTAGTCATTTAAGCAATGAAGATCCTAGCTGAGTCACTTACTAATTAATTACACAAATTTATGTGTTCATTGAACCATCAAAATTAAAACAGGGAGCTTTTCCTCCCTGTTTCTTATACCAGTGGAAGGGGAGATGTAAACATCAATATAGCAAAAATAGCTCCCCAGCTATAACAGTCTTCATCTCTGCCAAATTCCTCACCTGTGAAATAAAATGAACCATAACAAATATGTATCCTTTGATCTTTGTTTCTAAAGAGATTTATTTCTTTCAAAGGAAAGCCTTTTGTAAGCCAAAGATAGTGCTCTGGAGATGAGACGGATCAACTGGCAGTGATAGCGAGCTAAGAGCCTCCCAGCTATGACTGATAATTCATGTTACGCTTTCAGCCGAACAGTGCCTTTGCCACCAACTCGCATCTTAACCAGCAGACCTGGAGTGTTTCTCTCAGTAATCTGCAATTCTCCTGCTCCTGGAATGAGCACTAAGCAATATCACCTTAAACATTAAACTCAGTAGTCCTCACTGCGTTAAATAGCAGAGCTTTTTCCCTTTAGGATCTGAGATACACAAAGATAAGGGTGGTCAGACAGACTTTCTAAACTAATGTATAATGAAGTCTTCAAAGCGAAGACAAAGCAGTTCGACATGAAAATCTCAAAACAATGAGCAACATACAAACATGCCTGCTTTAGTCAAACACTGACCATCTGATGGTACATTGGCAAAACTTTGAACTAACTTGAGACATCCTAGCACATTTTTGTATGTATCACTAAATTTCCTTGAAAAATTCCCTTTTATTGCCATAACAGTTCCTCGGTGAGTATCCCCTTTCAGTCAAGATCCCTTGGTTCCTCAAACCTCGGGATTCAAGAGTATCAGTCAAAAACAATTTTGTGATCTGAGCTAGAGAAAAAATAAACCTTGCTAGTCAATAACTCTGCTTTTCTGTGATGATTCTCAATTATTTTTATGTGATATCTTGTTTCAGACCATTCTTCATATGATTTTATAACCCTTTCTCCATTAAATGAACATTTAAATATGGCAAATATCCAAGTGACAATGTTGCATAAGTGTTTCAGAAATATTTAAAGACTCGCCCCACTTGTGACTTCTCATTTTAACCAAAGCTGCTGTTCACAGGAATAAGCCACCATGTAAGTTTACTAATCCAACTGCACGAACTTCATATGCTGAAATACAAAACATGGCTTACTGCATTCTACTAAGCAAAACCATTCTTTTTAATGGCTGAAAATTGGCTAAGCT
>Ga0065711_1031556_pt1 | contig 29359 bp, 16 predicted proteins | sample Hoacrofraction12_FD_59098 | JGI IMG/M metagenome (GOLD analysis project Ga0065711, IMG submission 59098) | Hoatzin crop microbial communities from Cojedes, Venezuela - Epithelial fraction 12 v2 (version 2) | ecosystem: Host-associated > Birds > Digestive system > Esophagus > Crop | place... | reverse complement strand
CTGACACCCACCCTTGAGATATTTATAAGCATTTATTAGGTCCCCTCTCAGCCTTCTCTTCTTCAGGCTAAACAAGCCCAGCTCCCTCAGCCTTTCCTCATAGGAGAGATGCTCCAGTCCCCTCATCATCTTTGTAGCGCTCCACTGGACTCTCTCCAGTAGCTCCTCATCTTTCTTGAACTGGGGAGCCCAGAACTGGACAGAGTACTCCAGATGGGGCTTCACTAGGGCAGTGTAGAGGGGAAAGAGAACCTCCCTTGACCTACTGGCCACACTCCTCCTAATGCATCCCAGGATACCACTGGCCTTCTTGGCAGCCAGGGCACACTGCTGGCTCATGGTCAAGCTGTTGTCCACCAGCACTCCCAGGTCCCTCTCCACAGAGCTGTACTCTTACGATGATTCTATGAAACCAATTTTAGGAACAAGTACAGAAACCTGTGAAAATCAAGCTGCTTTCAACTGTCTTCTGAAAAGGAATGTAGAAACTGAGGAGCTCAGGTTGATGTTGAAAATAACAATCCTGTTTTTTGCAGTTGGTTGCATATCTGAATCCATCTGTTTCTCTGAAGATCATGTAACATAGTCATTCTTTGTACTAGACGTCATCGAACTTGTGGAAGTGCTCAGATGGAGAGTGAGTGAAACTGAGGGCAAGCTGCGTGTCCTTCATATTATCAACTTTCACATGTAAATCAGATGTCTAAGTCTCCTGACTGAGGCAAGGGATTCTCTTCTCAGCCGTGCTAGAAGGAAACATGAAGTTTGTCTCAACTGAAAGTCAGTCTGGAAGACCAGTGAAGGATGTTGATTTACCAACTTTGCTCATTAATGGTTTCCTACAGGGTAACCAAAATATTTGAAAATCGTTTAGTAAAAACTCTGTTCTTTCTCAGACATAGATGACTGGAAGAATGTTCACATAAACAAGGAATTGCTGTCTGTTTCTTCATCCTAAAATGATACTCAATGATAAACACCTTCTTTTTCCCAGCTTAAGTCTTCTCCAAATCTCCATTAACTCCCATCTGCTTTTACTGGATTCTGTGTATATTCTAAAGAATTCTTGAAGTGCCACAAAACCAGGGTTTAATGGACAAATATTTTGAACCTGTTAATAACTAGGCTTATGCTTTATACATTTCCAGTGCTTACTCACTGTAAAGAAAAACGATGACTGAGAATATTAAATGTTAGATTGGCTAAAAATAATTTTGTAATACTTAAGATGTTCTATTGCAATGCAGGCTGTAATAAAGGCACTAAATCCGAAATGCTTATGTAATTTTTTAAGAGACTTTTTTTATTATGTTCAACCTACCTTGCCTTCTTATCGAGAAAAAATAAGTAGTGCTAATATCAATTTAAACGTGTGAAGAGGTCTCTTTCAAATATAAAAAAAATAAGAAAAAACATTGCCTTTTACACTGAGTATGATTGGTGCAGCATTTGAAGAAGCTCTACACAGGTCTTGGGATGGGTATAGTTTGACAAAATCTGAGTTCCTATAATTCACTGGAATTTAAAGATTCTCATACTTTACGAGTTGCCTTTCACTTGCAGTGAATGGTTTTTACACTGCAAAGAGGTGTGCCTTTGCATGTAGGTATGTCTTTAGCCTCAGTCTAGTTTTCCTTGAATGAATCAAATTGTGTAGTTGTGGTGTACAATTTTAAAATGTTTGAGGGTCCTCCTTTCCTGACTAACAAAGGTATTAGTCTTTCTAGGTTAACTGAATATGTTTAGCGCTGGAGCAGTCTCCCACACTACCTTTCTCGCATAAGTACATGCAGGAGTGACTTTCACAGCTTTGGAAGTTCTCTTTAAGCAGGTTTTCAGGAGAGATGTTGCATGGATGCATGAGTCTCCAGGACCATTGTAGCTCTAGAAGGTAGTGAGAGTACGGTATCACTATCATGCCTTTCTGTTCAGAGCCCCTTCCACAAGAATACTAAGCAAGTTGCTATACTAGGTATGACACGTTCTGGAATACTATAAGATCTCTGCATTAAATTTGAGCCAAACTATCCATAAATATAGATGTATGTGGTGATACTGATACCCAAACACATGCATATTTATGTTTTTTGGTAGTTGCATGAAGCTCACAAGGATAATACAAGTCTTACTCAGGAGAGAGATCCTCTTATTTGCGTTTTATATACAGTCTTTCAGAGACCGAACAATTAAAATGAACTGTTGATCTGAAATTGAATTCATAGTTCTATGCAATACCCTGCTCGGCATCAACTGTTTGTTGAAGAAGTAGAAATCTACGAGTTAAAGACCCATCTTTTTCTTTGTACTTATTCTCCTATGTCTACTTGCTATAAACACTTTCCAGAGGCATTTCCTCCATGTTTGTTGAACAGTAGGCTGCAATCCTTTTGACTTTAAGGAATACTCACACAGTATCCAGCATTCTACTAAAGATAATGTTACGTTAGCGTAGAGAAGAGAACAATTTCTATTAATGTTAGTATTGTTCTATTAATGTTTCCTGTTGTTCTGACTGAAACACTGCTTCAGAATGTACTGCTTACGAAAGTGAAATAAAGTTCACTCAGTATTGTAACATGCAAGCTAATGGAAACCCTAAATTGGATTCTTCTGTGTAAATGAAGTTTTGCCTTTATGACTCATGTTCTTTAAATTCATATGCTCTTGTCAAGACTAAAATAATTTGTGATTCTATGCATATTTTTATAAACCTATTTTATAAATTTACCCAGATATTTAAAGCAGAATCTTTCTGAAAGTTCTTAAATAGCCCATGGGATATTTTCCAAACATAGCTCCAACTTCCGTGTGGCTTGCTCACACAAATGACATTTGCATCAAAAATTGACGGAATAAAGTGAACAAGCTTTGAGGCTATAAAATTTACAAACTTAGAAAATCTTAATTTCCTCACCAAGTCTATGACAAAATTGCTATTGTTTTAGTGGTTCCAAGATTTCATTCTCTTATGCTTCTGAAAGGAGCTGGACAAACCATTTCTTTTAGGACATTGACAAAATAAGCCTCTCTTAAATTCAGGGTGTTAAAAGCTTAGGTTTTCTAAGTTTGCCTCTGTGTCCAGCTTTTGCACAAGTTCAGAGGGGTGTCTCGGAAGTTCTAATTTAAGGTCATATCTGCTTGTAATTTAACTATATAGTAAAAACTGTAGTACCATAAAGGACACTTTAAGGGGCTTAGGAAAGAGGACAGGGTAATAATTGCTGCTTGTCTTTCGTGATAGTAAATAATGATGAAATAGTTTAGTCATTGATCAATAACAGTGAAGAATATTATGCTGAATCAGTTAAAATGGGGTTTATTTGTGGGTTGTGGGGTGTTTAAAATTTTCTTGAGATGTGTGCATTAAAATTTGATATCAATGTATATGTTTGTAGAATTATAGAAAATTTTAAGTCTGAATGTTGTCTGGTTCAGTACCCTGCTCTAAGCAGGGCCATCTTCTATGTTGTATCACGTTGCTCCATGCCTTGCCTAGTAAAGCTTTGAATAGACTGAAGGACGGACATTTCATAGCCTCTCTAAGCAGCTTGTTCCCTGCATAGCTACCTTCTTTTCAACATTTTTTGACTTACAAACAATCAGAATTTCATGAGTTTTTCTTTTACTCTACATTTCTGAAAAGAGGCTGACTGTCTGCCTACCAGGTAGCTGAACAATAGAAACCCTAAGATGTGTCTTCACAGACTCAGCTCTAAGCCTCTTCTCTTACATCATGTGCTCCGGACCAGTTTAGTGGTCTTCCTCCAGATTCATGCCAGTTTGTCAATCTCTCTTTTACTGGGGGCCGTGGACTGTGTGTGGAGCCTCTATAAACTGTTCAATGAAAGAATATGTTTTCTGCATGAAGAGCCCTTGAAATAGGATTTTTTATCTTTAAATCATTATACAAAAGAGAAGTTGTAAAATTTCCTCTATGAGATTTATCTTTTATTCCCATTGGAGAAGTAACTAAACTGGAGTAAGTAACTAGATAAAAGTTGCTAATCAGGATAATGGCAGATATGACATCAAGTTAGAAGTCCTGCTGCTTATTTTCCCATCCAACAATGGAGTAAAATTATTTATTTTCTTTTTTGGTCCCTGAGAAACTGTCTCAGTGTCCTTGTGTTCATATTTAGGGAAATTTAAAGGCATCTATGTAAATTCTAGGTTTTTGTATCTCAGTTATTTTTTTAGGTTTCTTTTGGCATTTTACTTCTTTTCTCTTAGTACAACCAAAAAAAGGCTAACTTTTACTTCTTTTCATAGCAGTCATGTTATTTTCGTTCGGGTATACCTGCTCTACTTCTTTATCTGGAAAACTTTTCTCCTTCTGATTCACTTTCTTGTGTACAGCATTCAAGACATGCTGCACCCAGAAGCAGTCTTACAGTGAACCACATAACCCAGTACTACTTTTTGGCTTTAGAAGGCTCGTTTCAATAGGGGCTGGCTATATTAAAGTGCCATTTATGCTTTGTTGTCAAGGAGAACTTGCCAGGGGGCCCAAAGGGTCATTAGCCTCCACATAGCACCATGCAGTGTAGCAGATGCTTCATGACATGTGACAAGGAAAGGCTTTAATGTTGCGTCAAGAAATCCCAGCCTCATCACTTTATTTTTTATAATCTGCTGCTGTCTAGCAATGAGTTGCCATTTTATTGGTAGATGGCCTTTTTACTTGTATGTTCCAGTGACAACAGTAGGAGGAAATTAAAGAAACTTTGCCAGTGACATTGCGTATTTTACTCCTGCTTTTAGTAACTCATCCTTCCAGGTAGAGCGAAATGGTCCTTAGAGAAGAATCAAACCCAGAAATGTAAATTCCTTGAGATTTAAAAATTCCATTTGGCTTGATAATTGTGAGTGCAGACAAGCCAGCCATTTATTTTAGAAAATACCTAAGAATTTCAAGTAGCAGCATAGTTTTCAGCTTCATAGAATCATAGAATGGTTTGGGCTGGAAGGGACCTTGAAGATCATTCAGTTCCAACCCCCCTGCCATGAGCAGGGACACCTTCCACTAGACCAGGTTGCTCAAAGGCCCATCCAGCCTGGCCTTGAACACTGCCAGGGAGGGGGCATCCACAACTGCTCTGGGCAACCTGATCCGGTGCCTCACCACACTCACAGTAAGAATTTCTTCCTTATACCTAATCAAAATCTACCCTCTTTCAGCTTGAAAGCATTACCCCTTGTCCTGTGACTACATGCCCTTGTAAAAAGTCCTTCTCCAGCTTTCTTGTAGGCCCCCTTCAGGTACTGGAAGGCTGCTATAGGGTCTCCCTGAAGCCTTCTCTTCTCCAGGCTGAACAACCCCAACTCTCTCAGCCTTTCCACATAGAGGTGTTCCATCCCTCAGATCAATTTTGTGGCCTGCCTCTGGACCCACTCCAACAGTCCATGTTCTTCTTGTGCTGAAGGCTCCAGAGCTGGACGCAGCACTACAGGAGAGGTCTTGCCAGAGCAGAGTAGAAGGGCAGAATCACCTCCCTTGACCTTCTGGCCATGCTTCTCTTGATGCAGCCCAGGATACAGTTGGCCTTCTTGGCTGTGAGCGCACACTGCTGGGTCATGTCCAGCTTTTCATCCGCCAGTACCCCCCAAGTCCTTCTTCTCAGGGCTGCTCTTAATCCAGTCTCCACCCAGCCTGTATTTGTTTTTGGGAATGCCCCAACCCATGTGCAGGACCTTGCACGTGGCCTTGTTGAACTTCATGAGGTTCACGCAGGCCTGCCTCTCAAGCCTGTCAAGGTCCCTCTGGATGGCATCTCTTCCCTCCAGCTTGTCGACCACACCACACAGCTTGGCGTCATCAGCAAGCTTGCTGACGGTGCACTCAATGCCACTGTCCATGTCGCTGACAAAGATCTTAGAAAGCTCTGGTCCCAATACCAGCCCCTGAGGAATGCCACTCATCACTTGTCTTCACTTGGACATTGAGCTGTTGACTGCAATGGTCATAGCACTGCAGGCATGTGCCTATATCTGACTCCTCTTGTTTATTCCCCATGCTACGTGTGTTTGCATAGAGGCATTTAAGTTGGGCCTCCATGGCACTGACTTACCGGCTGGAGAAGCTGCAGTTCCTCTGTGGACCTTCAGCTGCTCTCCTGCTGACCTGTGACCCTTCTCCAGGCTCCGGGCATCTACTGGTGGCACTGGCATCAAACTGGTAGGAGTGGAATGAATTGAGGTTCCCCTCCCCCAGCAACTTTAGCTTAACGTCCTTTGTGCACTACAGTTACTGAAGTGTTATGATCCACAAGTATCAGATGTGACCTACGTGCAGTTTTAGGACCCTTGCTCAAGACAACGTACATAGCGTCTCAGTAATAGAAGGACACAGAGAGTAGTAGCTGGGATACTTGTTACAGAGAAATTTCCTTTGCAGTTGTAGTCTTTTGTGATTCCTTATGTTTCAAATATATGTAGCATGTGATCTGAGGACATACAAACTACAGCACAGATTGCCTGAAGAGATTGTATTTAAAGATTTAAAACCACCAAAAACCCAAAAGAAAGGAAGCACTTAGAATGAGATTCACTTGGTAGATGGTATGTGACTATCTTAGGTTTTACTTGGTAAACAGGACAGTTTTGTAAGAGAGTTTGTTTGAATTTAGCCACTCTTTTAACCATCATGGTGGCCCTACAATGTGATTTTCCTTCTCTCTCTTATTTAGACAACTGTGTCTTCAGTGCTATATAAATCATCTGAGTTAATCTGAGAAGTGAAGGTTTCCAAGTACGAGCAGCCACACCCTGAAGGCATGGCATGTGAGACAGAATGCCTTCTATTTTAGGAATTCTTCCTTTCATCCAAAGAAAATCCCTCAAAAAGTCATGCCTATCCATCAGGGCCCCCTGGACAAATGGGAATTTATTATGTCATCTTGACACTAAAAAATACTAATCTCCATTCTAAATGTGGTTACAAAGTGGCTAGTGGTACTTTGTGTTCAGGGTGGACAAACGGATTTCACTGCCACCCAATAGCTAGGGAAATTCTTTGTCCAAGGGAGAACATTTATGCCTATTTTGTATTTGCTCCATTTGAATAAGGTAAGTTTAATAGTATTTACACTGTGAGAGAATGGAAACCTCTGAAGTTGCTCAGAGAAAAAAAAGGAGCAACAAAGTAAACTAAGATTAAAATTCCCACTCCGAACACTTTTTTTAAGAATGTTGGGATTTTACTAAACAAGATTTTCAAGATTACTGATACCTCTGTCAGAGTCTTTCTGAAGAGAACTCATATCATAGGCGTCAAGTAGCGCATGTGTGGAGACCCCAAGAAGGTCATTTTTAATTGGATCAACTGCATGCATACTGCTCAGATGATAGTTTGTGCAGATGCAGACCAGGTCTACAGCTAAGGCTTGCTTTCTCTTCTGGCCATCTGTAGATCTCTGACAAATCATCAGAGTCCACTTTGTCTGCCCCGGCAAAATTTATTGCTGGAAAAATGATGTCATGGCTGGGAGAACGAAAACGTACAGTATCTCAGCTTTAGTTTCAGCATAGGAAGATAGAACAGAAATCAGTACCAATTTTTTGTAGACAATAGAGTGACCATTGTACCACAAAACAGTGAACGAATGGAAAGTCATTCAGTTGTTGTTTGAAAAGATCTGTTTCTTTCAAACTGTCTTTAGTTACAAAATCTAATTCAGCCTACCTGAAAGTGCTTACAATTCATGGTACATTTTCCTGCCTCCAGTTTCCCAATCTTTTTTAATGTGGATCACATGAAAATATAGAGATTGTCCTACACACTACTGCTTTAAATATTTGTAGTCACACAAAGTATGTTTCATCTGATTCATGATCACAGTGGGACCCTCCAATTTGCAGCTGTGCAGAAAGGATCTTCTGTCTTAACAGCATTTACCTGTGCTTTGGTAGATAGAAATGATGAGGGGGTAGAACCGTATTAGTGAGCAGAATTTTTGTGACCTGTGAAATAAAGATCTGTGAATTAACAGTGATCATGGGCCGAACTTTAGAATCTATCAGGGTTACATTTTTCATAGTCTATTTTTGTGGACATGTGGACACTTGACAATTTCAAAAGGAATTGTTCCGCAGAAGACTGAAACAGAGTGCTTCTTTAAAAATGTATTACTTCTTTAAGAGCTGCACTGTATTCCCATTCATTTTGACGTATGTACATTTAAGTATCCTGAAATCTGAAGCATGTGCATACATTAAGTATCTTTGGATGTATGAAAGGGATGTTTCCTTACATATGCTTTCAAAGTAATGTACATTTATGAAGTGGAGTATTTGCAAGGCAATTGCATCTTTCTCATAGAAAGAATCACGAAAGTTGCTTATGTCACTGCCTGTTTATTCTTATCTCAATCAAATGGCTTTGTTTTAAAAACAGGCAGAAATAAAATAAAAAGAACAGCTGATTATTACCTGTTAATGAAATATCCAGATACTCATAATTTCACAGAGAGACACATTATGTGTTATTTTAGGAGTGGGAAGTGAAACAGACATACCATTTGAAGAATTAGAACTTTTAGGGCATATTTGTAAGCTTCCTTACACAAATATGACTCAATCCCATCCTTGCCCTATTTTTATTCCAGTTCTGGAGTGAAGCTCTGCCTGGGTAAAACAAGTATTTTTACTGCTTAATGCACTTGTGTCAAGACTCAGCTGTTATCATTTGAACCAAGACTGTCTTTCTCTAGAGCTTTTCTGTGATAGAAGCGAATGTTCACAATGAAGTAGGACAGATCCAGTAATTTATTACAAGGTTCTGATGGAGGACACTAGCTTCTTGCAAACACAGTTACTTTTTAATAAGAAGCACTGTATGTGAAAGAAAACGAAGGAGCGATTCTCATTATAGAAAGCTGTAACATAATTAGGAGGAAGAAAATCTGCTCTCTAGAGAAGCAGCAACAAAGAGAGGAAAAATCAATAAATCAAAAGGTAATGGGATCTGAACAAGCTACAGAGTCATATCTAACAACTGCCAGCAATGGAATGTTTGAGAATAATATTGTAGCTGTTACCTGGTAAATTGTAAGAAATCCGAGAAATGAGAAGATCGAAATGTAGCAGCCTGGAACAAAGCCAAGCACCATACTGTGTGTATCTGCCTAAACAAGGAAAATGTAGAACACTAATCCATTAAAAGCTCCCAAATTAGAGCAATGGTTTCTGAACTTTGGCACAAACCCTGAAGCCTAGTAGATCTCAGAATATGAGAATGGTCTTGAGCTGCAAACTGAGCATCCAGGCTTTGAACACGTGATTTTGCTGGACCACCTCCATTTCAGCTATTGGAGTATCATACAGGAAGCAGAGAATAGATCCCCTTAGAATAACATTCCCTAGTGAAGCAAAAGCAAAGTTAAAGTGGATGTATTCTGTATTTTCCTCTTCTGAGGTTTCCCACAGTAGAAGAAAACAGGGAAAAAGCATGGCTGGTACTCCATCCAGCTGACAGAAAGTCACCAGGGTATGTCGTCAGATGACATATGTTTGCTTATTACCTAGGGTTTTATCTTTTGTTTGGGTTTGATGATTTTTTTATTTGTTTGCTTTCTGCTCTGGAATGCACAAGTAATTTTAAAACTGTTTTATAGAAGAGGGGGAAGTACAGTTTGAATTATCTGGATTTTTCTTTTCTCTTTGCAAAAAGCCTAAAGAATTTGGCATCTTAACCCAGCCTCGCCTGATGTGATCGCAACACAGTCAAATTTTTATTAAAATGTTTTGAATCTTTCAAACATGATATTGATAACTGAAATGGAGCAAAGAAACAGTAGCATCTGGTTTTAATGAATGTCATCTGCTTATATTTGAAAGCAAAACCATGCAGGAAAAGACTGGAAATTCTTGTTCAGAGAATCAAAGTGCAATACTGTTTTTCAATACCTGACATCTGTATGCTTAGAATGACCTGGGTGACTTCACTCAATCAATTGTTCATATTTTTTAGATTAAAATGCCATATTTGGATCTGAAATATATTTGATGCTTTTTCTTTCTTTTTTTTTTTTTTTTAGCCTGTTGTGTACTTCTTTCCACTCCTGCAATCTTAACAAAGCTCTTTGCTTTGAGCTCTATAATACCTTTTCAACTTGGCGACCTTCTTCGATATAGTATATATCAAACTGTTTTTATGTAGGAGAGTGTGTGTTCCCATTACTATATTGTAGTCTAGACAAATAGGGCAACCCTTTGTGGAGATATTTTTCTTCAGTACGTATTAACATCTGAAAGAATGGAATTACCTGAAACAACCTCCTAAACTGCAGACCCAAATTAAGACATAACCTGTCTTTCAGGTTTAAAAAAAGGGCATTGTAAAAACAGATTCTGCAAGAGGCCTCCCTGTCCCACTACCTTCAACTCAAGTTTATTAGCAGCATTTCAGCCCAGGCCCTTCATGGACATGCTGCACACCATTAGAGTTTGAATGCCTTCTAGCAGAGTGGTACTAATAGAGTATACTAACACAGCTTCCTGCATCTTTTCTGGGAACTCATATTGCTTATGTGGTAAACTTGTTTGGAAATGCAGCCTAAATATCTGTTTAGATTTTGTATTTTGAGTTCTGACCAGTCAAGATGATGATGATGAAGAATTTTTATTACCCAACCTCCTTCTCTGTTGCTGCCTTCACAGCCTAATCCTCTCTCTTGCATTCAGAGAAACAGTCAGTGAGGTGCCTAGCACGGCAATGTAATACTCTGAATAGTTACAGGAAAGATGTAGCAAACATTTCTCATATCACAGAGGAGTTTCATGCACGGTAAATGCATCTAACTTTGAAGAATATACCAGGTACTTGAAAATCGTAATTTAAATTCTGTTTATTCCACTTATTTCAGCATAGTATCATCCTTATACTAGTATTTGAATTAAGAGTAGAGGTTTGGAAAAGAATAAAGGCTTTTGACAATAAGCACCTACCTACTATATTTTGAAGTTTTAACTCCGTTTTTCACATGAAAGGCAGAGGACAAGTCCCCCAATTAGTTAGCAGTATCTACATTCCTAAAGTTTTCTGCTTTGAAAGCTGTAGTAAAAGTGGCTTTCAGTTACCACTGATAGCTTCTTTGAATCCTTTTGTTATAATCCCAAAGCTGAGAAATCGATGAGTTTGGCCAGTTTGATTAAATAATTTTCTTAAGTCAAACTATTGTAAAGTTGGCCTTTAAAAACAAATATGCTGCATTGCTTTTGACCATTTACAGTTTTCCCTCGGCTCCACCAAGCATGTGGATGTCTAATCAGGGGATTATCAAGTAGACTAGGGAAATACAACAAAATTCTGTGCTCTAGTAAATATTTGTATAGCACAAGCCTGGAGAAAGTCCATGTTATATTTTACTGTTGTTAATTTAATAACTCTATGGCATGCCTGAAATTGTAGAGCAAATGTCAGGATGTGTCAAATTAGGTATCCTGTAAAATTTAATAACCTCATACGTAAGATAAGGTGCATGCATGGGTAGGTAATGCTGTCATTGGAAACAGCATTTTGCAAAGAATGTTCAGGGCATGTATTTTAATTTTGCCAGGAAATAAAATGAGAAATAACCATCCAGCTTATAGTTAGTAACAATGACAACATAAGTGACAGTTAGAACAGCTCATCCAGAAATAGTCCAGTCTGTCAAATGATCATGAGTCCAAGGCCAACAGATTTCATAGAACAGTCAAAAGATCTGTGATTTCCTCTGCCTACAGAAAATAGACTATGGTGTAAACAATTGATTAAATTAACTGAATCTGTGTTGCATGTAATTAAGGGTTAGCATAGAGCATGCTGTCTGCCACAGTAGTTTGTTTGCACTGGAATTAAGCAATAATGATTGAGGCACAGAGCATTTCCTGGGGATTAATAACCAGCTGAGAAGAGTTGATGGCCCAAAGAACAGCTCCTGGCCATTAACCCCAGCCAGTCATTAATCCAAAGGAAATGCCCTGCCCCAAGGTCTTTATTAGTCTCAGAAAATGAAAATGAAGAAAAACAAACCCGTAAGGACCTAGGTATTCATTCTGGGTGGTGAAGTTTCAAGTTGTTTTTTGTGTGTAGATTTTGATAAAACAAATACCTTACCAGTTATTTAGCTGGAGTGCTGGGTTCTCTCTAGAGCATCTTGATATTATCTAGACCTACAGAGTTGACAAGAGGCTAACTGGAGAAACATGGTCTTGTTTTCACCTTTATTAATCTTTTTCTCAGTATGGAATGCAACTTTTGTTTAATTCTAACGTGATTTAAGTAAGGTGACTGTGAATTTTAAAAAAGTATCTTTAAGTAGTCTGTATCATGTTAAGTATTTAGAATAAGTGTTGGCAGAGGACCAAACAGACCTAGACACTGTTCTTATTATATTTAAACTCTTCTTTTCCTTGTTTCAGAAGCAATGGACCATCTGTACCTTTACAAGCAAAAATAGTTGTAAATGTGAAAAGTACACAATAAATTATAATTTAGCAAGTATATGTACTGGATTTCTTGAGGTAAATTGCGGACCAAGTTCTTGAATGTTTGCTGTTTCCTCTGTATTTTCCTGAGCTGAGAGCACTTCAGAAAACTTTAAAAAGATGCCTGTTCTTCAAATATAAATTTACTCTCGTCTCTGCTGTAAAGCAGGATAATCTCTGCTTCACAGACTTTGGGAAATCTGTAAAATTTTTTCAGAAAACATACAAATTTATTGATATGTATACTATAGTGATATGTATTAATTAAGTAAATTTATCCTATGTTACAGTAAAACATGAACATAATTTATTCATTTACTGACAGAATTTTTGCTTTCTAGGCTATGCTATTATTAAGATTAGATTGTTCAGTTTATTCTTCATGCTTGTAGTGTTGATGGATCTGGGGCACTTGTATCAGTGGGGACAGATCAGACTTAACAGTCTACCTGTAGCCACCTTGAAAGGGAGGAGAGAGGCTGGGATAGAAGTTCCAATGAGGCAGCTTAGTTTCGTGTCATATACTATCCTATATAGGCTAGAGATTTGCTATACAATTTTCAATTTCTTGTGGAAATGTGCCATAGCACAGCTGAATACTGGAGTATTTTTTTCTTGTTTTATTAAAAGTCAGTTTTATGTAATCCATATAGTTAGTAACACATAGTTAATTCACCTGTGTAGATGAATGTTAAGTGTTTGACGACAGTTTAAGGAAAACAAATTGTTGAAGATAAAAGTCCATGGAGAAGTTAAGGTAAGATGCCTTTTTTTTTTTTTATTCCTTTGTAACTTCAATACAATCCAAATTCATTTGATGTTAAGATACATTGTGCATTCCATATGGCCTTAATTTTGTACTAAAGTAATATGTATGATGCATTATTTTCAAAAGTGGATGTAAAACTATACTTAGCTATAGTTGCGGGAGGATGTCCTGGGGGACTATAGTGACAGTGGCTAACTGCCAATCAGAGGGGAAAATGAAATTCTATTCTTGCATTTTCGTCCATACAAGTATGCATATGTGGAACAGAAATCTTCTAATACAGGGCACTTCATTCTAGCAGGCAAAGTTAGAAGTCAGTGCAACTGATAGCTAGAAAAACTTTGACTTTAACTCAGGTGTTATTTTGAGGAAAGAAAGTAATTAACCTTTGGAATAGTGCACGAGCAGAACAGTTGTGATAGATTATCTGCCACTGAACATTTTAAAATTATACTTTCTTTTTCTACTTCTATCCATTTATTTCTAGAAAATATGCTTTATTTTAAACAAGATAAACTCTGCAGAGTCCTTGACTGGTGTTATTCATGAAATCGGAGCGGACAATTGCAATGGTTTGTTATGGCTTAATATCCTGCTCCTAGCTTGTTGTGCAATAGTGAGAAAATTGCTTCCTCCCTATTCTTTAGTTTCTCTATTTCTAAAAAAAGATCTTATAAATACTTATATTTTATTTTGCATTTTTCAAAGGAAAACAGATGTGTAATGTAGGAATATTCTGATAATACAGCCCTTGTTGTGTATGTCATTGATACAAGGATTTAGCCATTAGTCAAACTGATAAGAAAATGTTGACTCATAAAATTCAGTGATTACAGTGCTGAAGCTATGTAAAAAGTTTTTCACACAAATATATTTTTCAGGTTAGTAGAACTTGCAGTGACTTTACTGAGACCAGGAATGAGTGTTTACAATGTTGTACCTGAATATACTTGTCATCTTCCACTAGCATGGAAAACAACATTCAAATCACTGTGAAGATATTAGGACCTGATTCAAAACGTACTGAATTTGCCCTGTTTGGTGGGGAGTCTTTCAGTTAAACTCACTGGGATTTGGATCAAGACCCTAATTTGGAATCTGTAGTCTTGTGTGCATTTTAGGGGCACTCCCAAACTAGAACAGATTACCTCAGAGTTCTTTGTTTTCCCTGCTTTATACTGACTACAAAAGGAATTACTCCTGTCTGCATACTTGACATCCCCATTACTCCCTTTAGGACAAGTGCTCCTGTAAATGTAGAAAGCTATGTAAATCAGGCTTGTAATAAACACAGCTTAAATCAGCATGTTGTGTGGTACAACATGAAACAAATAGTATAATCTTTCTAGCAAATATTAAAAAAAAAAGACAGCTCCTTAATTTGAAAAGGAAACAACTAGCTTCACTTTAAGCTCTCCTTCCTCCCTCTCCTGTTCAAGATACTATTCATTAGTCAAAAAAGATCTTGTAGTAGTACTAAAACCAGGAAATACATAGTGAATGATAGTTTGACACTTGCAAATCTGAACAGGATGTGCTATGTTTCGAAAAACACACAAATACTAAGGTACAAGCAATGTCATTCCACATTAAGGGGCAGATCTAAAAAGGGATGAGCGCTCACTACTCCATACTGTCATTCTGATGTTCTGCAATGTGTAATTTTGTATGTATGGCCAGCACAGTAGACTTAAAACAGTTATATTATGTACAGGGAGAGAAAGGCCATGAAAGGCACCAGAGCCACTGAGCATGTAGTTATTCAGTAGAGAGTGGTGAAGGCAGAGGTGCATGTTCAGTTCTGCCTTAACATATTTGAGACATAACTATTTTTTTCTGTTAGAACTTTGCAGCAGAGGTCCCTCTCCCAATATGACTTCCTAAGTCTTCACAGAATGAACTAAAATGTTCAGGGGTTTCTTTTGGTGGGTTTTTTTTTTTCTTTTTTTTTTTTTAAATCTTCCAGTGGCCGTGACCACCTCCAAAACAATAAAGTGTCTATTATTAGTGCTCACACACCATGTGTGGGAAGTACAGAGTCCTTCTTCCACTTTAGATGACTCAAACTGAGCCTCTGCTATGAAATAGTATAGGCCATACTTGGCTCAGAGGGATAAAGGGACAGTAACTTTTCTTTTGAATCTTAGCTACCCTAGATGAACTGCTTGAAGCAAGTATGAATACAGTTGTCAGACTTGGTGATGAAGCCTTCAATCAAGCAGCAGGAGACCTAGGGCCTTACCAGTGCTAGAAACGTCTGTTTATGGACCTATTGATTTTTTTTTCATGTAAATTATATACACTGTTCTTGAAGCAGGAGTCAAACCCACAGTTCCTCAACTTTTCCTGTTCTGTTTTAGTTTTAGAACAGAAACCTTGAATTTTCAAGAACAACTTCAGCACAATGATTCTTGTTGCTGTCCACACGTACGCATGCCTTTCTTTTTCACCCTGCAATGGTAAATTCCCTTGCAAGTGAGCAATCAGGATTTGAATCCTGTTAGACAGAGGATGGAGCTGAAACTCTACCGCCTTCATACATGGAAGATTCTACAAGTGCTGAGCTGTTAATAAAAAGATGCTGTAGCCTAACCCTTTGATATATCTTTAAAAACATAGCTGTAGTTACTATTGCATTGCTTTTGGAACCCAATCTAGAATGTATGCAAACTGCATTGTCAGAGATCCTCGAGATGCTAGTGGTTAGGCAGGAACTAAGGTCTGAGCTGCTCTGCTCTGTGTTAACTGGTGTGTTCAAAGGCAGGCATGAAAGCAGCAATGAAGGCACTCAGGACTCTTAAAAATGAAAACCAAGGTGCTTTTAGAGTTTGGCTATATTTAATGGTAGCTGAATAGCCATTTCATGATTCCCTAAATTCTACCTAAATTTCGGTTATATTTCTGCATCTTTTTTTGTATCTGACCATGGCTGTTCACTGAAAAAAGATCAAAATCACACCTTGCATAGTTACCATATGTGGCCAACCCCCCCGCTTTTGATTTTTCTTTTAATATCAAAGCACTGGAAAGAGCATCTAAGTTCACTGACATTCTTTAACAGGATGGCCTGTAAATAGTGTAAAGGTTTGCTTGCTCTATTAAAGTACAAGGCTTGTATCACATGCATACAATCTATTTCTTTTCTTAATTGGGGATTGCAATGTGTTTTGAGAAAAGAAGCAAAATTCATTTACCAGGTAATAATTTTTGTCTCGGAAGGAAAAGTGGTGAGTGTGAACTGTGCTTATCTGAACAGAACGTACTGGCCTTCCTAAAGGTCTTTTCCAACCTAAATGTTTCTAGGATTCTATGACCTGAAACAGTTTGTCACTTTGTCTTCAAACTAATAGAACAGCCTCCTCCTAGAGAAACTGTTGCCTTAAGGTCTATACAAGTGGTCTGTGCAGTTGGTGGGAACGTGGATGGCAGGCTGCAGCCAAGGGGTGGTGGTAAATAACTTCCTCTCAAACTGGCAACCTGTCACAAGTGGAGTCCCCCAAGGATCCATACTGGGCCCACCGCTGTTTAGTGTCTTCATACATGATCTGGGTGATGGGATTAAGTGTACGCTGGTGAAGGTTGCTGATGATAAGACTCCAGGGAGACCTTATAGCAGCCTTACAGTACCTGAAGGGGGCCTACAAGAAAACTGGAGAGGCATGTCGCTGCCTATGACAAGGGGCTTGGAACTGAGTGATCTGTAAGGTCCCTTCCAACCCAAACCATTAGGTCTATGATACTAAACTGAGTGGAGAAGTGGACACTTCAGAAGGGAGAGCCACCATGCAGGAAGACCTGAATAGGCTGGAAGAGTGGGCTAACAAGAATCTTATGAAGTTCGACAAAGACAAATGTAAGGTCTTGCACCTGAGAAAACATAGCCTGGGAGTGCAGCACAGGCTGGGATCTACCTGGCTGGGGACCAGCTCTGTGGCAAGGATCCTGGGGGTCCTGGTGGACAACAAACTCGATATGAGTGAACAGGGTGCTGCTGCAGCAAAGAAAGTCAACAGGTTCCTGGGTTGCATCAACAAGGGCGTCACCCGCAGAGACGAAGAAGTCATTATCCCACTCTACTCAGCACTTGTCAGGCCACACCTGGAATACTGTGTTCAGTTTTGGTCCCCGCTATGCAAAAAAGATGTGGACAGGCTGGAGAGGGTCCAGAGAAGGGCCACAAAGATGATCAGAGTACTGGGAAGCCTACCATATGGGGAAAGGCTGAGAGAACTGGGTTTGTTCAGCCTTTAGAAAAGAAGGCTTAGGGGAGAATTTATCATCATGTTCCAGTATTTAAAAGGTGTCTACAAAGAAGATGGAGACTCTCTTTTTATGAGGAGTCACATGGAAAAGACAGGGAGTAATGGGTACAAGTTGCTCCTGGGGTGATTCTGGCTGGACACAAGAGGAAAATTTTTCACAAGGAGAACAATCAGCCAATGGAATAATTTCCCTGGGGAAGTGTTGAATTCCCCAATGTTGGACAATTTTGAGATTCAGCTGGACAGATGCTGGGCCATCTTGTCTAGACCATGCTTTTGCCAAGAAAGGTTGGACCATATGATCCTTGAGGTGCCTTCCAACCTGGTGTTCTATGATTTTAAACCCATATTGCTTTTTCAAAAATAGTTCTCGTTTATGTCAGTCATGCAGACAAGGGAACTGTAAACCAGAACAAGAATAGACCAAAATGTTGTGAAAAACTTGTGTTCTGCGTACACAAAGGAAACTGGAAGTGTAGCCTTTGGCATAAGAGATTTCACTATATGTGTAAGGGAAAGCTGAGACGGTCTAAGGAAGCAGCAACTCACGCACTGACCTTTTTGCACCCTGAGAAAAAGATGCATTGTGTTAATTTTAGTTAGTGAGATAAAGACCCAAAAGTACAGATAGATTCTATTAAAATATGTTCTGACTATTTATAGAATAGCTATAAAATCCTGCTAGAATTTTCTCTCAAGTGAACTCTCATTATCAAATAAAACATTTACAGGGACCAAACTTGCAGCATAAACGTGCTCCTGTATTGAAACATAGCTACCCTTTAGAACCATCTCATATACTTGTGTCTAAACTCCCATTTTCAAAGTGTGGTAGGTGTTAGGAACATGAGGGTATCTCTTTCTATATGTATTAATTCATGTAATGTAATGCTGCAAGATGGAACACATTTACTCATGTGTTAAGATTATAATTGCATTTCAAAGCAGTTCTCTTGAAACATTCTAAAACGGATTATGTTCTTAAAAACTTCATTCTTTACTTTGCATGTTTTAGTACTACATCCCATTAAAGCTGTGTTTGAAGTTATGAGGATTTGTTAAAAATTTGATAATGCCTAAGTAGATAAGAGATTATATACTTTACGTATATATTTGAAGGATTTGTTCCAGCTTGGATACAGTGTATTAATTGGCCACCTACAGTGAACAGCAGTGTTTAATATATAGAACCCTTTTCCTCATTGTTTTCCAGGCAGAAGAGCATGTAAGTATTCTTCTAACTAAATTTGCTGACTTTCTGGAACACGTTTAAACAATGTGTGCTACTTGTGTCATATTACATTAAGTTCACTTCTACAGACAGGTTGTATACATATGTAATAAATAGCCCCTCAGGGATCAGATCTAGATTAACTGAGAAAAACGTACTCTGCTGTACATTAAGTAATTTACAATATCTCAGTAAACATTAGAAAAGACATGTTTGTCTCACCAGAACAGGTTAACAGTGCCTGCAGACTCAGTAATGATTGTAGAATGTTAAACTATCAAGTGGAAAGTTATAATCACTTTAAATATAGTCTAATTTTTTCCCCTAAAACAACAGACTATCTGGAGTTTGATACCATGATGTCTGTAATAACACTGAATGTTTATGATACAGAATGAAAGTAGTAAAGAAAGACACCAGTTCTGCAAAGGATCTAAACAGAGTGACTTAAAACTGAGAGAGGGAGGCTTGGAGAGAAAACTTGTTTAAGTGGGTAATCTTTTACTTAAAGATCATTCCTTTTAAATTAAATTGCACTATCTGCAATTAGAGATGAAACATGTTTTAGGCATGCCAGTTTCATTTACATATCACAAAATCCCTGTAGCCTCTTTATTTTTATCAGTTCAGTTCTGCCTGGTAATTATTTAAATACAGGTATGGTAACTGTGCTATTGCTGGTTTTGGTTTTTATTGCCCCAGTCCAAATGTACTTAACAAAGAGTATTCTAAGTAAGCCTGTGAAGGTTATTTCAGAAGACTTCAGATGATTAATACGGATATTCATTGCAACTCTAGAACTTATTTGTTAGATTGAGGAAAGTAACACATATATAGTGCAGCAAGAAATAAAAATTATCTTTTCTTCATGTTACATCAGTCAATCTGCTGACTGCATTGATTGGCTGTGTAGATGTAAGTTTTCCCAAGCCCTAAGAAAACAGCACTCACCACATAGCACTCGTATAAGCTTAGGATAAACCATGTAAGATAAGAAGTGCAGTGATTTCAGGATTTAGCCTAGCTGCCTTGGCTTTGATACACAGAAGGAGATAGAAAGTAGGCTAAATTCCAAATGAGGAAGCATGTTTAGAATTCTGTCTTAATTGCTCATTTAAGCACAATCATCGTAATGGTTTAATTAAATTATTTAACTGTCTTAAAGTCAGGCAAGAGGCCCACCAGCATAGAGAAATAACAAACTGTAGTAGGAGTGGCTGGACCAGAGGACTGTAAGCCCTGGATTCTGAAGAAGCCATTTAACACTGTTTGCTTGTCCTGAACCAGAAATAATAAATACTTCATTATACTCAATTATTGGAGATCCTAAGACAAGAAGCACTGTATTATGATTTAGTCATTATTATTTCATTATATATTAGCTTTGCAGCAAAAACAACTGAAGACTTTTGTACACGGAGTAAAGGTAATTCAATATACTTTAAGTAGGAATGACAAGATTAATTGCATATGAAAATGTTAAAGTAACTAAAAAGCAGTTGATGCAAATGTTCATAAACATTGTGGCTATCTGCAGAAGAGGTATAATTAAGTTAAAACCCAAGGTGTCATATTTACTTAGTCACTTAGTCTGATCTTACAGAAGCAGCTTGATTCGTTGCACGTGTACTGTTTGGGGGAAGAGAGCAACATATTTAAAAGAAGATGGCAAAAGTAAGAAGGAATAAGACTGAGAGAGTCACAAATTTTAAGTTCAGGGCACTGGGGGACTGATGAGGTATAATCCTGTAAAACTGGTATCAGCTGGGGTCAGAATCCCCGAGTGCAGTTTGTTTCAGGTAGGCCTGACTATATGCTATTCTGTTCAATCTGTCTATAAAAAACAATGGAAAAGACAGAATGATTTGTTTTTCATCTAAGGACCTTACATAGTGACAAATATGTCAGGCTTTGAGAGAAGCTTGAAAATTTAGTCCAGTGGCATTCAACCTACCAATCTTACTCTGTACTTCTCTGCAGATGAGTGAATTCTGTGCTTTTCTTGTTTACCTGCTTCTTTCTGTCCAGGGAGTAACTGGAATCCAAGACACAAGTGTCATGTAGTGCCAGTAACTCAATGTACAGGTTCATCTGTAATTAAATACAGTGCCTTTATTAAAAGGAAAAAAAAAGAAAAACAGAGTGAGAAGTGCTTTTTAGAAAGAAATCAAAAACTTAAAAAGTAATGACATCGATATTTAAAGAGTGCTGAGTTGTATCTTATGGTACCAAAAATGAGAAAGTAAATTAAAAACCTACCATGAACTCAAGAATTATGTGGACACAATCCCTGTTACTTTAAAGTGAGATATAAATCCAGAGATTTCTCATGCCATCATTTTGTAAATAATTACAGTTCTGCTGAATCTGTTGTATAAAGTTTACATGGGAGGTTCAGTGCACCCTCGCTCTTGTTTAGAACATTCGGAACCACCAGAGAGATGTTGACATATGGCTGCACTGTTTTAGTGCACGAGACATCTACTACATGGGAGCATAATAAACAGGAGCATAAAGACAGGTTTGTGCAAGCAGTTTGGATTGACCTTTTTGGCAGCTGAAATCCATCTTGAGTACACGGTGCTGATGTGGACAGACATGTAAACCTCGTCTTGTTACCACAACTACTAGTTTTACAAATATAGTCCACTGCTCAAAATGTATATCATTCTAAGTAAAGTGATTTTAAATCGGAGAAGGGTATGCAGCAGCAACAAGCCATAATAAGACACAGCAGAAACTGACTCTGAAGTTTGTGGCAATACCCCTATCAATAAACAGAGAGCTAGATAAATATGTTTCACACCAACAGGATTTCTTCTGATAATTTCAGGGAGATGGCTTATTTCATGTATTTTTTCCCTAGCAAAATATTTGACCAACTGGTACAGTATTTTAATTTTGACATTTAAAAGAACAATCTGCTGTCTCACAATCTGGTCTACAGCAGTATTCTTAGAAACAGAATTAATTCAATTGTATTGCATTTTTGAAGTAACATTTTTAAAAACTTAACACTTTCTACCTTTTGACAAGTATCAAACAGAACCAAATTTAGCCTTGTTTTAAGAAGTCCTAATATACTGTTGCATACCAAGGTATGAGCCTCTTTGTATAGCTCTAATAGCATTTGGATTCAAGAATATAAAATAATCACTCATTGTGATAATAAATTTTAAGGTTTAATCTTAACCGATGGGATGTAGGTAAGTGGCACTTCACAGCTCTAGATGCTCCATATGTCTTCAATAATTTCCTATTAAATTACTGAAAGCACTGTACATGTTATCTGTGGATATTGCCCATCAGTTCTAAATGGTTATGTAATAATGACAGAATACACCTATATTTTGTGAATTTACCTACCTATAATATTGTGAATTGCATGCTTTTAACAGTTTTCCTAAATTTATCAACTCACCAGTTAGTAAAATCCTGAGATCAACAAGAGTAAGATGCAAAAAAAATTCTTATTGTTGCAATGTTAAGAGGTGGCGAAAATTCCGAGGAAGTTAGCAAAAGAGTAATTAAGTAATTAGGCACAATAGAGAAGCTGGTTAGCATGAGATACTCCTTATCTTGGATATCACAAGTTCGACATGGAATAGGTATCTTTAAAACAGGAGTGACTGGTACTATCTCATCATAACCACACCCCTAGCTTTACCCTTGTTTTTTTACAAGACCTTTTCCGGAAAAAAAGAGTCTGTGTTTTGTGTGCTATTGCATGTTTGAAAATAGTGATGAGATAATAGTCCTGAGTACTTGAAATTTAATGTACACCTAGTCACACTTAATACAGAACTATAGTGAGCAACATTCTTATATTGGTGTTGTTGCAGTCAGCTGATTTTTGTATTATGTCATAAAAAATATGAACTCTGTTAATCTTTTGTTTAAAAATACAGAAAATGTGAACCTTTGGTGACACTTTTACTCGATTCATGCAATATATGGAAATGCATTCTGTCGTATTTCTTCAGCACAATGCTATGTAATGCTATGGTTTTATCTAGAATTTGTGGCCTAAAGGCGGAAAGGTATTTAATATCACAAATTCAACCGGAAAATAAGAAAATTTCAGGGTTTTTTTTAGTCAACGTAATCACAGAACGGTGAGGTTGGAAGGGACCTCTGCAGGGCATCTGGTCCAACCCAGGGCTCAAGCAGGGCCACCTAGAGCCAGTTGGCCAGGACCAGGTCCGGATGGCTTTTGAAGATCTCCAAGGAGGGAGACTCCACAGTCTCTCTGGGCAATGTCTACGTGTGCCTGGTCACCCTCACAGGAAAGCCGTGTTTGCTGACGTTCGGAGGGAGCCTCGTACATTTCAGCATATGCCCATTGTCCTGTCACTGGGCACTACTGTGAAGAGCCTGGCTCCACCTTCTTTGCCCGTCCCACCAGGTATTTACATACATTGATAAGACACACACCCCCAACCCCTGTCCCCTCTCTTCTCTAGGCTGTGCAGCCCCAGCTCTCTCAGCCTTTACTGGTACGGGAGATGCTCATATTTTTTTTGTAGAATGTATTATGTTGGTTGGTTTGCACTGCATGGAAATGTACTTTTTAATGCACTTACACTGTTCATAGTATTTGATCAGTGAGGATGGAAGACCCTATATATACTCAGGAAAACGTCTGTCCCAGTTGATGATGCTTTTTGGTACAAAAGAAACCAATGCAGAATAAGTTGTCAGATACTATTCTTCTGTGTAAACATCTGAATCTTAAGTTCATTTGCAAAGGTAGAAATAATGGCATACAATGGGAATGAATGTGATTGTTCTCGTTAGTGTATGCTGTAACCTTTGCTATCTCAAACATTTGTGTTTTCTCGTCAGTACGTCTGAGGACAGAGGCCTGGTACTGTGTTGCTGGTAGCACATTTATTAAGGATTAAACCATTTCCCCATGTCTTTGTTTGCAGCAGGGCAAAAATACATGAGAATTTCTGTATTATGGGAATGTCAGAGCTAAACTCAATTGAAATCTTTGATTGAGCTATGTTTACTCTTTCCTTAGTATGGGACTCGGGCAGAGGGGGTAAAGTGAGAAGGGAAGACTGGCCTTTTCTCCCTTACCTGAACCTTTTAGGTTCCCTTCTGCTTGCCTTGAGAAAGTCTTTCTTCCCTTCACTTACACATATTGCATTACCCTATCCTGGGCTCATGCCAGATTCTGGAGACCATGTATCCATGCCAGACTCTGGAGAGAGATTTTGGCCTCACAATGTTTTGCATTGTGCTTGCTCATTACAAGTAAGGGTGCTTTGAAAGTAGCCAAGTTTGAATCTGTAGTTATCATTGTATTATACAGACCTATGAAATGTTTTATGTTGCTAATGTTCATACACATTTGGATGGAACAAGTATATTTATATGGTTTTCATTTTAAAATTAGTGAAGTGGTATCCTTGATTCTTGCTGCTGGTGGGGTTTGATATTGCTGTACTCACTTGAGCAAATCTCCCAGTGAGATCAGCACAAGTTTTGCCTGAGGGAAAGGTTAAAAATTTGGCTTATAGTGGCCAGAAGGGAGCTGTGCTTCACTCAGCTTCTTTTGGTAACTGCATCAATTTGAAATCTCAACTATTAGAGATGTTTTGAGCTCTCTGGTTTCAGGAAGGATGCCTTATTTGAGCTGTCTAAGAATGTCTTATGCTTTTACTGGTGTGGAAGATACATGTATGAAGATGTTAAAAGCTGTGTGCTCCACTGGAATGGGTGAAATCCTAAATTTTGCACAGTTCTATATTTTTTCACTGAGGCATTTTTATTTATTGTTGTTCTGGTTAAAGTGGTACTTAATCCAGCAGTAAGAATCTCATGATAAAACTCAGGCTGGGCCTTGGGTGACCTGTCAGAAACTGTATATCTTATTGCTAGGAATCTTTTGAGACTTGGAATTTGATTTTTCTCCTGCACATATATGAGATGTCTTTGGCAAAGGTCACACAAGTTTTAACCCACAATATTAAGTCACAAATGAAATGGATTTAAGTGGTCATGCCCTACTCCCTTGTGAGTGCTTGCTCACATCTCAAAACCACCATGTAATTTGTCACAATTCAACACGATTATCTGTCTTTGCTCAGGAGGACTGTAATAGCTAAAGAGTAAGTTATATTGCAGGTAAGGATATAGGATTACTGCTAGAGCTGATTGAAAGAGCTTTCTAAGCTCTGGTCTAAGCCTATCTGACCCTAGCTGGTGCTTACTTTCTTTTATTTCCTTTTTTTGGTTCTATTGTCCTTTGGAGTTTTTTGGTTTGTTTTTATTTTTTTTTCTGGTGTGCTTTTTTGTTGTGCTAGAAAATATCCTAGATTGCACCAAAACTGCCAACACATAACAGGATGCAAACAAAGCTTCAGCTGATGGTGCATAAATAGACCCAGCAATCTTTGATTCAGCTGTCCTCCCTGCTGAAAAAAGTTTTCCAGCATGTAGACAGTGAAGCATGTAAATGTTATTTTCTAAACACTGCATGTCCAAATGATCTAGACAGGATCATGGAACAGAACATAGTTTGAAAAGCTACCCTCCCACACATTCCCCCCACCCACTCCATCTGGATTCTTTGAGAAATAGGGCATGTTCTAGCTGCCAATCAAGCTGTCATGTAAAGTCTCTCTAAAGTTCAGTGCACTTTTTAAAATATTTCAGGGTTTGGTACATTTTAAAGAAACGCTCCTTAGTATAATGAGCTCTGCATATCTTCATGTTCATTAGTTGCATGCTAATGGCTATGTTTAAAATTCCTTCTTATCTTGTTTCCTGATTGATGGGAACTTGAACCAACCTCTAGACTTCCAGACCTTGCTCAGTTACTGTCATTTTCATTGGCAGAATAAATCATTTGATGTGAAAAATATTATACACTATTTTAATTCCGTGTTCAGTCCTATATTATGTATTATCTATCAACATCTTGATACATTTTGTTTTCTGTGGGTGTCTCATGAGGTCCTATATTGCATGACAGCCTCTATTATTTAACAGACTACCAGGATTTTTTATTTTCTACTGTTGCAGAATAGGACAAAGGAATTGCATGCTGCTCTTTTTATTTTTCTCTGCTTTGCTTCTTCACTGTAGCTTCTTGGGTTAAAAGACAGACAAACAAATCTCTGTGGACTTCAAAGAGATCAAATTAAAACAAAACCCCAAATAATTTCTTAAAGCTAGGCTGTTTTGCTGTGTTTCTCTCCTGTTTTTCTTTTCTTCCTTTTTTTTTTTTTTTCAATTCTGAAAAGAAATAGCAGGCTGTAGGCACTGCCTGTGGCTTGCTAGCCTTGCTTCTTGTGTGGTCTGTGCAGACTTTATGATTTATTCAGCTAATGGGAAAGGAGCATGACCCCCAGTGGCCACAGAAAGAGAGCTGCATGTGGGTTTAATGCTTTCACCACAAAAATGTCTGCTATGACTAAGCTGTGTGGCTGAAGTCACTGTCTGAATGGTGCTAAAAAGGAACTTAGGCATTAAGTGTGCACTATTTACTATAGATTGGCTCTTGGGATTAGGCCAAGGGTTTCTTACTCAGTTTCAAAGAATAGCATGGAAGCTGCTAGGAAAATTAGAGCGGTGCAATTTATTTTTACCAGTCTCCCCAGTGAGTGACCCAGTGAAGGATTTGCCTCATAACACTTTTTTTCATCAGTTACCAAGGAGCGATTCAAAATGTACTGGTTTGTTCGTGAATTTTATGGGGCTTATTGTTTACATTTTCCCATCTCTACTTTTCTTCATGTTAACATGACTTTCTAATACTGTTTTTCTTTATATATTGCTTAGAAGTGTAAAGGAAAACAGGTTTGGACAACATTTAAGCATCATTGCTTGAGACTAGTTACACTACTGTCTCTGATTTAAAGGAAGAAAGTGTGGGCTAAATTAAGAGTCTGCCTCTGTCCTAACTGAAGAGAATGGCAAACCCACATATTCTTCTTTGAGAAGAAATTTAAATCAGTCTGTTTCATTATGGCAACACCGTCACTAGTTTTACTCAATTTTTCCTGACTTTTAAGGGGAGGTTAAAGTACTGTATGTGTATTTGCCTCCTGATAGGTAACTGTGCCTTCACATGGACATATTAAAAACAAAACCACCACCACCACCACCGATACTGAGAGACAAAAAATCAAGAAGTTTTGTAGTCTTTAAAAAGTATTTAGAAATTCTGTGTTCCCAACACTAATATCTTCCTTCATGCTATACATGAAAACCAGTGAAACATTAAAAATTAATCACTAACACTTTGCTAGTGGTTTCTTTGTTTTCTGAAAATGGTGAGCACAACTTTTAAAAAGAGACCTATAATAAAATGAGGAAAAAAAAGGATACGGAGCTCTAGGAACAGACATTCCAGATTCCTTCCATCCTCCCAAAGTTAGATCTTGGTCAACTCCAGTAAGTATAAGGCAATTCGGTATAACTGAAAGGAAGATTTGGTGTTAGTATTTATTTTAGTTATTGAATTATTGGCAAGCAAGTAGAGGAAAGAAAAAAAATTAATTATATAATGTATTATGTGCTTTTAGTATCAAATATATGACAAAGCAGAAGTCGCCATTTTTTGTCAAAAGTTTTGGAAAATGGGAAAAATTAAAATTTAACAGCTTTTATTTAAATAACAATACCTTATGTGTATGTCTTTGCATTTTAGCTTGCAGTTTTGTAGACTTTTGTATTGTAGCCAAAGTTTTAAAATCTAGATGACAGATCTTAGGATCCTAAATCATATTTCTACACACAGGCATCAATTTCTATAAATGCAAAGAACCCACAAAACAGAAGTAATTGAAGTGAAAGAGTACTGCAAGTGCTTTGCAGTTTGAAAATTCAAGACTTTTTTAGTTATAAATATTATTTGAGAAAAAATCATACAACATTTGTATTTACAGAAAGTCAAATTTGGGCATCAAAGAAAAGATATTATATACGTAGGCAGATATGGTGAATTATTTGGTGAAAAATACGTAGTTGAAAAAGTCAAAGTGTATTATTTTTACATTTATTAAAATAATATATTTTATTTGCATTTTGAAATAATCTTGTATATGTGTAATACTTTTGTTTTAATGTATTCCAAAACTTTGGTTGTACCTTGTCAAATGAAACTCCTGAATATAAGTTGTTAATCTGAAACAGTTTTTTAAAATCCTTTTTCCCTTTAGACAGGAACTGAAAGCAGTTATTCATAAGGTTCTATTTTGTAATCTTGAGACACAGAGGTTTGAAATTTTTGCTTGACCCTCATTTGAAGTTTATCCTTCCTGTCCAGTTTTCTGAGATGTCTGGAATAAGGTTAAAAATCTCAAGGTAGAAGGAATAAACTAAGCATAGCAGGAAGTCTGATTCTTGCACAACCAGGAAGAAAAAAAGTGAAGAAATCGGCAGTGATGCTGTTATCTAAGCACAGAAATTTGTGAAAATGGAGTGAGGGGTTTCTGTAGTAGAGGGTTAGGCCTGTTCTTAACCTTGTAAATGTTTGTATTTCCTGTTTAGAGGAGGGCTCTGACTTCATGCTGCCCTGTAACCAATACTAGAATGATGTGGTGACTGTACCATAAGAGAATTTTAAAAGTCATTGCTCTGGGTTGTACAGAGGATTTTCACTGGGCTGCTCTACATTGTGGAGTAGTTCCCCTCTTCAGGCTAGGGGGGATGGTAAAGAGAACTGTACAAGAGCAGTGGGAATAATAATACTAAAAGTCTACTTACCTACAGCGTGGAAACTGGTGTGTGTGGTGTGCAGCACAGATGCCTTGTCAGCAAGAGGCATGGAAGAGGACAGCTGTATGTGTCTGGCATGCAGGTGTTTCAGCTGGTATTCACACTGTCTACTGGCAAACAGATTTTTTTATTTTTTTTTTTCTGGTGGAGGAGGAAGAGACAGTGGGAGGTAAAGAAAGAAGAGGGATCACCCACAGTCATTTCCCAGAATGGAAGAGGAGAAAAGCAACACATCAGCTCAACCCCTGTTTACACATATAACTGGCTCAGCTTTCCTTTGCAAATATAAATCAAATGGTACAGACTTGGGATGTTTTTCTCTCTCCTGTGAAGACAGCCTCTTCGTTTTTTGACTTATGAGGATTGTGTTGGTAGTCCAGGAGTTCTAGGTTGCAAGCTGTAAACTTGACTCTGGACTTTCTTGACTGAAAACCTCAACTTTCTCTTCAGTAGGTTTCTTTTCCCCTGGAAAGTCACACAGTGACTGCTTTGGTAACATAAGGTGGCTATACATTCAGTAGCTTTAGATCCTTCCTTGCGAACATCTTTTCTGAAGATAATATTTTCCAGATATCATGACAGCACCTGTCTTCTGTGACTAAAATGTGAGGGGCATGGAGAAGTCATCTGAATTTCTGAAATTCTAAGTGGTGATTGACAACTGGAAGAAGCTGGAGTAGCTCTTGGGATATTGTCACCTAAGTGACAATATGCAGACCATCTCAGAGAATCATAGAAAGTTTTTGGGTCAGAAGGGACCCCTGGAGGTCATCTAGTCCAACCCCCCCGCAGCGAGCAGGGACACCACTAACTAGATCAGGTTGCTCAGAGCCCTGTCCAACCTGGTCTTGAATGTTTCCAGGGATGGGGCCTCCACTACCTCTCTGGACAACC
>Ga0065711_1031555_pt1 | contig 29359 bp, 44 predicted proteins | sample Hoacrofraction12_FD_59098 | JGI IMG/M metagenome (GOLD analysis project Ga0065711, IMG submission 59098) | Hoatzin crop microbial communities from Cojedes, Venezuela - Epithelial fraction 12 v2 (version 2) | ecosystem: Host-associated > Birds > Digestive system > Esophagus > Crop | place... | reverse complement strand
GTGGAGGACCACTGCCCGCTCCCACCCCCTGCGCCCGCAGCCCCCCGTTGCCCCCCACCCCTCTGCCAGCCTGGTGCCCTGATGCACACCCAGCCCAGACTCAGCCCCCCACAGCCGCAGCCCCGCTCGCGGCGCAGCCACCCAAGTGCTGGCATCGCCCAGCGCCAGGAGCAGTGTGCCACGGGACGTGGTGTGGCACACGCCGGCTGCGTGGAGCTGCCCGAGGTGGGACGGGCCCTGTGCGGCCACGCTGGCGCAGTACTCCAGGTTATGCCACCAACCCGAATTTCTTCCCGGCCCGCTCATCTGCTGCTGGGTGACAAGCGGCCACATCAGGGCTGGTGCTGTGTGCTGGGCTGCTGCTGTGCCAGCTCTGGACAGAGCGCGGGCAGGCGGGTGCCTGCTCCCGGCACAGGGCACGCGTTGCAGGCAGGTGAGCCAACACCAGCTGCCAGGGGAAGCAAGACGGGCCCCGATGCCACCCGCAGTGCGGCCGACACCGGGCTGTTACCTGCTGCCTGCGCAGCCCTGCGTGTGGCCCTTCTAGCCCTGTGCATCCCAGGTGGGTTATGGCCACCTGAAATCTGGGGGTGAGCGTGGACAAGGCTTACCTGTCCCAGGCTGGCAGGCGGTGAGCCGGGCCGGTGGAAGATGCTTTTGCGTGTCTTTTTTTTCCGCCTTCTCACCTGTCCCTTACCAAGCACTGCATGTGCGCAATACCTCAGCCTGGCAGAAGGCACTTGGGCTCTGGGTCCCAATCCCTGCTTTTGCCTGAGCCTTTTCAACCAATGTAGCCCCGTACCCTGGCCAGCCTGAACCCCCAGGAGCCCCTCAGGACGGGCAGTCTCTCTCCCTCTGCACATCCCAACAATCACCAGGCTCAGCCTGCCGGCTTGAGCTCAAAAGTAACACAATGGCTACACCTGAACTGCCCCATTTGCTGGGGCACTCATCTGGGCTTGGGCACAAAGGTGAGACCCAAAGAGCTGTCGGGGGGTCTCTGTCACCCTCGCTGCTCTCAGGCACTGCTGTGTGTGGCGAGGACACAGCCAGGGCTGCCCGGATGGACAGACTGGTACGTCCCACCCGCGCAGCGCTGCGAGGGTTGGCTCTGCAATGCCCCCATCTGCTGGTTCATAGGGACGGGAAGAAAAAGCAAAGCTTTTGAGTGCTGGTTAACCTAGCAACAACATTTCTCCCTGACATGAGCACTGGGCTAAGTGGGGACCAGGCTAAAACACCACATGGTGAATGTGGATACGGCAGCAGCCCCCGCAGCCACAGCTGCATGGAAAAAACACCCCCCTCCACCACAGCAAAGCACAGACACTGCATACGCACCCACCCCCGAACTCTGCTGCTGCAGGGTGTCCAGTGTGAGACCCCCCAGGTGAACTGGGGCACGGCAGTGATGGAGGAGCTGGGCTATTCATCGCCAGGAACCGTCAAAAGCAGTCAAAAGCCTGAGCATCACGACTTGCCTCAGCCCCATTGCATGGGATGTCACAGCCAGAAGCCCTTGCTGTCAGCCTCCGCACAGCCAGGCAACACAGCGTCACCCCATCTGTCTCCCGGCGGACAAAAGCACCCAAGGACAGAGAAATGCTACACCTGGGGACGGCTCCTCTGCAGCTGGAGGGAGTGCAGTGCAAGGGCTCCTTGCTGGTACCACTGCCGCAGTGACAAGCAGCATGTGCCAGACCCCAAACCAGCTGCCTGGGCAGAGCTGCCAGCCCTCCGGGCAGGAAAGCAGCACACCTCCGGAGACAGCTGCTGTGCAGCACCCCAGACACACGCCAGCCAGACACGGGTTCACAAAGGTGCTTGAAACCAGTCAAGCAGTTTCTTTTTATTTCTTAAAAAAAGAAAACACCCTCTCCCGCCCAAAGCCCCAAAACCCCACCGAATTAAAAAAAAAAAAATCAAACCCCTAATGGTGAAAGTATAGATATGGCATTTACACAGCTACCTCTACCTTCCGCAGACCCCCCACCCGCCCACAGTAATGTAGATCTATATGCACTTACATACTATCGCGAGACATGGACAGACAAACGGGCTTCGAGAGCCTGCAGGAAGGAATGGGGCGCAGCAGGGGCTGCAGCCTGCCAGGGATGTGCCAGGCCATGGGACTGCCCCGACACCCAGCTTACCTGCCCAGAGCCGCCGTGATGCCCCCGCTTGCCGCGAGCCCCAGCCTCAGGTGGGCAAGGAGGGAGGCTGGTCTTCAGCTGATGGGCTGATGCGCCTTGCAGTCAAGTCAGGCAACCTAGCCTCCTGGCCGCCCTCCTCCTCCTCACGAGGTAGTTGGGAGCTTGGCTGCATCTGACGTACAGAGAGGAGGCGCAGCCTGGCAGCGGCTGCCAAGCCAAGGGGCACGTGTCGGACAGGGGAGGGCAAAGCCCTGCCAGCCCAATGGGTCTCGGCATCTTCCCAATGGGAGCCGTTGTCCAGCCTGCGGTCCCTTCGCAGACGGGAGAGTGCGAGGAAGGGGTAAGGCTGCAGGTGTTGGCACCCTACCGAGGGTGAACCCCACCTGGGACACTCGCCCTGCCTTCTTGGAAGCTCTTTGGGAACAAGGGAGCAATCCTGTCACGTGCTCAATGAGCCAAATACAGTACTTGTGTCAGCAAAACGAAGCACTACCAGTTCTGAGGTTCAGTCTGAGAGGAAAGCAGAAACAGCCCTCATTTAGTACGGAGGCAACAGAAATAGCATTGTCCCCTTGGAGGAAAGCCAGGGGCAGTGAGGTCTCTGAGGGGCAGTGAGGTCTCTGAGACAGAGAAAGGAGAGACACTTCTGAGATTAAAAGGCCATTCAGCAGGGAGAGCAAAGACACAGCACCACGGGGAACGGGCACACGGCCCTTCCATCCCCTGCGGGAAACTGCCAGAGCAGACGGGGGACACAGGGCCACCCCTCCCCAGGTATGGCGGGGGCTGGATTTGGGCATCAGGCAGCTCTGTCTTAACCCACCCTTTCCAAAGCAAAAGGGATTTACTGGAGCAAGAGATCCGCAGAGACAAGGCAGCATTGTTCCCCCAACCCACCCCGCAACTCTCCCGGGGAGCACAGCAACACCTCGCAACGCGCTGCGCAAGGAACTTGGTTACTAGATTGGGTTGCGGATGTATTGCTGATGGCCAGCTCAGGTGAGTCAGCCTGATCACAGCCTGAGGTGCCACCAGGGAAAACCGTAGGTGGGAGGGAGAGGAATCAGCTGGAGACTGGGGTGCATGCGTTCCCATGGCTAAAAATGAACCTTGGGGCTTCAGGATATGAGGCCAGAGTGGGATGGTCAGGGCTCCCCTATGAGATCAAACCAGGGCTGGGACAAACTGCCTTGTCACCCTTCCAGAATGACCCTGGCCTGAGGCACCACCATTTTCACTCTGTACACAGACAGGGACACCTCCAACTCCGTGTTTCCAGGGTAGAAAATACAGGACAGAGAAGGAAGTGAGCACCTGGAGGAGTGGAGAAAACTCCTTCAATTCTGCCAGCCTCAAATGAGAGGGAAAACTGTAATTGTTTTCCGCAGCAAAACAATGTGGCTGTGGAGCTGCAGCTGCAGTGCTTACACTTGCAATTAGACTAGAAAGGGCAAAGAGGCTTGGTCAACAAGAAACCCACAGAAGCACCGGGTTTAAAGCTTATCTGGAGAGAGAAATGTGGCCCTGAATATGCAAGTAGCCAAGTACAGAAGGGAAGAAAGCAGCACTGGGAATCAACAGCTCAACCACGCTCATCCTCCATCTGGGACAGGCAACACTGTGGGCACAATTAGGCTTGGCAGGCAGGAATGTCAGCAAGGAAAAACCCCAGGCTCTACTTGACCTGAAGTCCCTCAAACAGCCCACCATGCAGGATGAAACGAAAGTACCTGGAAGACAGGCAGATGGGGTGACAAACATGGCAGGGAGCCCCTGAGCACCAGACATGCCTCGCAACTGGTTGTGATGAGGAGCTGAGCTCCCACATTCTGGATTGCACTTGATAATATCAGCACCTACTGAAGGACCCACCGCCTGGCTGCTGCCCGCCAGCCCAGGGAAGCTCTGTGGGTCACGGGAACCGGTGGTCCCCTATTAGTCCAACAGGCAAGGGCAGTCTGTGTGGGAAGGAAAGCAAACACCCTCTTTCCAGGGCTTTCGGGGTCGTTTCGGTCCTCTGTGCCTTGCATAGTTTTCTTCAGCTACCGAAGCAAAACACCTCTGGTTCGTTGGTTACAATACTGCAAGGGAGAAGCCTGCACAGCGTCCTGGATCAGCACAGAGAGGACCTGTTACAGATGTGTGTGTGTGTGTTTTTCCACATTTTCTTCTTCCAGCAGGAGGATGCTGAAGTTAACACTTGTCGTTGTAGAGCAGGGAAGGACCAAGGGACGGTCCCGCGGCATGCGCGGGGCGGGGGAGCAAGGCACAGCCCTTAACCAGAGCACAACGCCCGCGCCTGCAGGTGTGCACAGAGCTACAGGGACCCCATTCTCAGCAACCATTCCTCCTTTCTGCCACATCCTCTACAGCTCTGCTACACGCCTGGACTAAGCAATGTGACCTACAGCATTTGACCGTAAGCCTGAGCCTCAGGGAAAGGCAAATCCTTTTGTGTGGCCAGATTTCCTTCATTGGTACCGTTCCATGCTTCACTTCTCTCCCTGGCTACTGCCATATTTCTTTTTAATTCCTCAGGCAGTTGGCAAAAATGTCTATCAAGGTCCATCTCCCTAGCATGGAGAGCCATGGTAGCCATGGTACGCCACGAAGCTTGGCCAGCGCAGCTCCGGCTGCACGGCTGGGCTGCGCAGTGCTCGGGGGGATGCGGGGAGGAGGGCGGGTGGGAGCACACGGATGCGGAGGGGAGGCTGAGCTGCCTCCTCCATGCTGTTGCCAACAGGCACCAGGTGGGCTGCATGGGATCTCAATTATTATCTTTTTTTTAAAGCCAGCCTCATGGAAAACTATAAATTAATCTGCTAATTAAATACTCAGGTGAGAGACCAGGGAACCTCCAGCTGTGCAAGCAGAGGAGTGGTTATGGCTTCTTCCGTAGGTAATTGGAAGGGATCCAGCCCTCCCAGCACGGCCCCCCAGTCAGGACCTTGCAAAACCACCAGCCGCTGCTGTTCTTCTCGCGAACTTCAAACAAAGTCCCTTCTTTAAAGCTGTTGGTCTCCTCATCACCTTCAAAATCTGCCACTGCCACATAGAGAGCTTCCCCGGAGATGTCCGGACTGGAGATGGGGGCTGAGGTCCTCTCCTTGGCTTCCCCTCTCTCCACTGGCTTGGATATGACCTTTGGGCTTACGCTGCTTTTCACTTTGGCTTCATCTTGAACGGAGGCAGACAGGAACGGCTTGGCTTTCGGAGGAACCAGCATGGGCCTCCCCGGCACTGGGGACGACCTGATTTCAGGCGCTTCCCGTGTTGGAGCCCTGAGCTCTGCTGTGGGGCCAGAGGCAGGACCCCCCGTCTTCTTGGGAGGGGGTGGTCTGCGGGGTGGCACAACGGGGCGCTGTGGTGGGGGGTCCCTGGCACCCGGGGTGTTTGCTGGGCCCACAGGGGATTTGGGCAGCGCCTCTTTTGTGGTGTGGCTGTCCGGCTTGGGCAGGGGTTTGCTCTCCATGCTTGGTCGCTCCTGAAACCTTCCAGAAGCCTCCAGAGAGACCATGGCACTACTGGAGGTGCTTTCGCCAGCAGCCACGTCCTGCTCAGAGGGTTTCTCCAGGCACTTTGCAGGTCTAAGCTTGCTCCGCAGGCTGCAAATGTCCAGTTTATCATCAGCTGGAGGTGGGTCAGTCCGGGGGGCTGCAGCAGGTTTTGGCCTGATCTGAGGTCTTGACTTCAAGAATGGATTCTGGGTGATAGGCTCAGGCTTGTCCTCCATGGGCTCAGCTTTTGGCTTGGTTGGCTTGACAATGGGCCGGAGGTTTGGCTTCTTCACCTCCCTGGCTGACACCTTGTGTCCACATTCCAGTCCCATTTCGTTTTTCAGCTGGAAGAGTTTGCCCTTCTCTGGTTTCAGCTCTGGCTTCTTGCTGTCCTTCGGGGCTGCCGACTGCTTGGGTGGAATCATGGGCAAAATCATGCCTGGGGGCTTGGGGGGAGGCCTCTGCCTCTCCAGTAATTCGCCTTCCGATTTAATGATAGACTCCTTCCTGGGCGGCAGGCTGGGCTTCTCCTCTGTGTCGCGGTCTGAGATCTCCTCGTAGCCACCAGCAAAGGCTAGGTCTCCACTCTCGGGAGCCTCCTTCCCCTTCCAGTCTTTGGCCCACTTCCCACCACAGTCCGTACCGTTAGGAGGAGCCTCCGGCAGAGGACGGCACGGTCCCGTCACCTCCTCGCCAGCGCTGCTGTCGGCCGCGGTGTCGCTGAGCCGGAGCTGGGCTATCTCGTTGGGCAGCGGAGCCAGGAAATTCGGTCTGGATGCGTTGCTGGTTTTCTTGTACTTATCGATGAACGTGGCGGGGGCCCAGCCTTCCTTCTCCTCAATCTGAATGTACCACCAGCCGCTCAGGTTCTTCTCGATAACCTGCCGAGGGGAAACGAAACCTCAGACATGCCTGCAGGAGCCCTCTCTGCGCAAGAGGGGATGCTGGGTGTCTCTGAAATGATGTCAGGGTGGTATACAGCCTCGGTGGCTCCCTGTCCTGGCAACCAGAAGCCATGTAATTACAGGACTGGTACCCTAACAGGAGAGGAACCTGCTAACGACCTCTGCCAGGGAACGACACAGGCACCTCAAGGAGCTGTGGCTGCGCTGCCAGCATCCCGTCTGGTGGACAGGACTGGGATGCCAGGTGATGGCGGCAGCCGCCATGCAGCAGTGTTGGAGCGATCACCCAGCAGTGACACGGCACGGATTGGCAACTGTCCGGCCCCTGCGGGCTCCAGATGCAGGGCTGGGGCCTGGGAGGAGCTGACTGGGGCAGCCGTAGAAGAAAAGTCCTCTTACAGAGGCACAGCTTGCATTTTGAAAAGCAAAATCATATCTGCAAGAGGGATTCTGCCAACAAAAGCGGGTGTGCTAGGAAAGCAATTTTGGAAGAGCTTTTAACTTCATACCTGGCCTAACTAAGAAAAACCCCATCATGTCTGCCCCCATTTGTGATGTGGTTTTAATTTCCACTACCTCAGACAACGCAGCACCCACACACTTGGAGGACAGCAGGCCACCAGGAGCACCAGGGACTCCAAAGTCTCAGGAGCTCATAAAGGTTTCTCTCCCACTCTACAAGAGCCTTCGGATGTTAACAGTCCACAGAGACAACAACATGCACCACCATGCCCAGTTTCCTCCCAGAACACCGTGGTAAGCAGATCTTCCCTGCCTGGAAAGGGAGCTCCGGCCTGAAACAGATCCCAGGGCAACGGGAGTCAGGAGCGCTGCACTGCCGTTGAAGATGTGAGAAGGGAAAGTGACAGTCTTACCTCAACTTTCATTCCTGCTTGGAAGCTGATGCCATCAGGGATGGTGGTCTGGAAGTCAGCAATGGTGTAATACTCCTCTTCCACTTGAGGAGGGACAGGAGGTTTTGGCAGATTCAACCCACGTGGCTATGACAAGAAAAAAGAAAACCTGTCAGCGTGTTTCTACAGGTGTGACATGACATCCACACAGGCCACCAGCCTGCAGAGACACAGCCAGCATGGCCAGGCCAGGGACATGAGCTGTGCCCATGCAGCACCCTCACTGACACAAACCAGCAAACCACTTCCAGGCTGAGCAGAAAATTGGTCAGCGCCAGAGCTCTTGCTGGAAGCAGTCACCCTCCTCAGAGGGAGCCAGTCTGAAGCCTCCCACTGGCAAATCAGCCTTGCGGGACAGACTGGCCAGAAGTTCATTTAAAGACCACACGCAAAGAGAAGAGTCTTCAAACAGCAGGGAGGTGGCATGGCATGCATACTCCAGCCTTGACCAAGAGCAGACCCCATGGTACAGGGGCAAGACCCCAAGCAAAGAACAACTAGTTGCCAGAGCTCCTTTCAGTGCTCCTCTCCGACTCCCTTTGCTACTGCTGCTCTCCTACATCTGCTGGCACTTACTATGGTGAGATCTCGGCGAGGAGGGGGTCTCTGCCTCATCTTTGGTGACTCTGCGGAGGAAGAATTTCAGATGCTATTGAGTTTCTGGCTTTTGGTCACACATGTGTTCACAAAAGACAAGTGAAAGAAAACAGACAGGCAAGGACAAAGTCTGTCCCATGGGCAAAGAGGCCAAAGGAGGGACCTGTCCACCTGGTACCCTCAGTGGCATGGGCCACCCAGGTTTTGAGGGCATCCCACTGGAAGAGGAACCAGCTTTGCACCATCAGGTGCTGCTAGGAAATGCAGCTGAGGTCACCACATGAAAGTGCTTTTTCATTGCAGGCCTGACCCAGAAGACCTGGCCTGTGGAGGTGTTAAAACCCCCCAGCTTCTGAGGAGAGCATCTCCAGTCTGGAGGGGGAGGCTTTTATCCCCATCACATTTGCTGATCCTCAGCAGGTCCCTGGGCAGCACAGTGCTCGTGCCCCACCTGCCTGTACAATGTCACCTCCAGACCTTGCTGCAGAGTTCACAGCGCCTGCAAACCTTCTGCCTCCTCACACCCTGCTACGTCACCCAAAAGCCTGCAGGAAAGGCTGCGCTGACACCCCAGCCACCACCGGCCTCCTCCCGACTGGCCACTTACTGCGTCGGATGTCAGCACTGGGCAGGGGACGGCTGTCGAATCTCCCGTCCCTTTGGCCAGCGAGCCCATCCTTCTCTCGGCTTGCCAAGACCTGCTGCCGGGAGACGCCATCCAGATCCAAGGCACATGAATGGGCAGAGGAGCCTGACCCCAGCTTCTGCGAGAACATCTCTCCATTCCCCTTTTTGAGGTAGGAGGCGGGGGCCCAGCCTTCTTGGCCCTGGTACCTGTGGTGGCAACAACGGCAGCGTCACCGTGCTGAGCCCCTGTGCTGTCCCGGGGCCACAAGCCCTTCCCGGAGGAGCAACGCACTGCACTGGAGTGGTGTTGAGACATTGGACATCCCCGGAGCTCAGGACACGCGCTGACTGAAGGTACTGCATGATCTGGGCAAAAAGAGCTTGCCTGGTGTCATTCTCCGTGGCACACGGGCACCTGGAGAGCTCCAGCCATGACCAACACTCCTGTGCAAGCCAGCCGCAGCCAGCGGGCAGGGGCTGGGGACGGCACGAAGCCCAATCTCCTTTTCACTTCAACAATCACACCGGTTCAGGAATGAAGCGCACTGGCAGGGGAAGCAAAGGGAAGAACCAGAGGGCTGCTGCCGGGACTGATGTACTTGGTCCATGGAGAAATCACAAGCCCTCTGCCTGAGTGCCGGCAGCCTGGATCCCTTCCCTGATCTAGATCTGCAGTGTTCAGGAGAGAAAGCAGCCCCATGATCTGACCGAGAACCCACACCTGCAGAGTCTCCCTGTCATGCTGGAAGGTCAGGTGCCAGCATCAGACTCCCTGCTGGCTGGGCTGCAGCCACCATGCTCAGATGGCACCAAATACTGAGCCTGTCACTGCCTTTAGAGCTCTTGTGGCAGCTCTCCTCTGTTTAAAAAGTCAATGGACGTTTTTCCAGGGCTTTTCTGCTGCCAAGACCAGAGGTTCAATGTAAGGTCAAGAAAATTGCAGTGTGTGCTCCCACCCTGCTTAAGTCCGGCCGTTTGCTAGACCACAGACAAGAGAAAATAAACTTCCAGGAGAAAACAAGTATCAGCTCAGGATGATCTGGAGTCTTTGGCCTCAGCATGCCCTGCAGGCAGCAGACCTGGCCTGGACAAAGGCCCTTCTCCGCAGGAGCCTCCTGACACAGCCAGAGGATCCAGCCTGCTCGCAGGACACTCACTGGTTCTCCTGTCAGCAGCACGTGACGTAACACTGACGCTCCCACACCAGTTCCCTTCGCACTGCTGGGGCACGCGATGCCGTGACACAGTCCGCCTCCCAGCACAGGGAATCGGGGCAATTTAAAGATGTTTAACCACAGCTATGCTTGGCTGAAGCCCTGAATGTCAGCTAGACTTACTTTGTAGGGATGGAGAGAAATGAGTTCTGGCACCCTAGCCTTGCCTGTGGACTGTACACCCATCTCTGCTTCGCACAGCCCCGGCTATAGTGCCAGGGAAGAGGAAGAGGTAGAGGTAGGGACGGTACCTGATTTTCCACCAGCCCTCCAGGTTCTTCTGGATCACCTCCACCACAGCCCCTTTGTCCAGGTTCATTTCATCCTGGTCTCTTGCAGTATATGGATAAATAACGGTGTACTTCTCCTCTGTTGGAAAGAAAGTGCAGTTTCACGGAGACAATTGTTTTACGAAAACCCAGACTCAGTCAAGCAATGATTAAAAGCTTTACATAATGATAATTCCTGTTGTAATACATGTGGAAACACACAGAGATACACAATCATTCATAAAAGAAATGCCAGTGAAATGTATTTTAAAAACCCAGCTGCCTTTTGAAATGTAGGCTTTGCTGTGCTAGTCTGATCCAACAAGTTGTCTAAAACAGTTCCTCCTCTGCCTTAGGAATAAAGACTGTCTTTTCACCTGCTCTTCACAGGAGCCCGTCCATGCATCCATTTCAGTCCTCTATAGCGGGAAAGAAATTCCACAGACACCAGGGAGCAATCCCCTTCACACAGACGTGCTCTCATGCACAACTCTCAAATTGCAGGTCTACACAAACTTCCCTGTTCAACAGTTGGGTCCCTCAAGACACTGGTCAAACCCACATGGTGAGCCTGGAGAAGAGCCTGAGGTCCTGTCCATTAGACCAAACAATGGTAAGTAGGGACACAGATGCTCTTCCCTTCAAGAGGAAGAGGAAACATCCTAACAGCCATGCAGACAACATGTCAGACAAATGGGTCCATCCATCCACTCCTCTCCCTCACCTTGTCTTGTCCTCTCTGGAGGAAACCCAGGAAAACAATTGCCTGTGCTTAAGCGGGGCCACAACAGGGTGAAGGCCATTTTGGGAAAAGTCTACCTCCAAACCCCACACCTCTGGATATTCATATATCCCCACTGTGCATGTTTCCTGGCTTTGTCTTCTTGGAGGAGAACAGCCCTCGAAGGGCCTGATTTCCCATTCCCTTCATGCAAATGAGTCAGATCAGAAAATGTCCTGTCACATCCAGCAAAACCAAGCTGGCTCTTCTCCTCCTGACTCCATCCAAGCCACCAACCCCAGGGCCACGGCTCAGAGAAGCTACTCTTACAGGAACTAAGGCAGCAGTTGTGAGAAGTCTGCATACATATGTTGGGGAAACCAGAAACTCCAGCCTCTGTACCCAAAACAAGCCTCAACAAGTTACAAGGGACAGCTGATAGAGGAAAGAGAGGTGGACATGAGTGAGCCTAATGGAAGGCTGAGGAGCATGTATGGCACGTGTTGAGGACTGACACAAGCAGGGTCCATCACATGCAAAGTGAACAAACATGCAGACAAGGTTCCAAGCACAAAACATGGGCAGCTGAACAAGTCTCTATGAAGTCCACCTTGACCCCATCCACTGGTGTACAAGTCCCCAAGAGTCCGACGGCGGCCAACGTGCCTGGGAAGAGACCAGTATCTCCACGGGACTGGGAAGAGCATGTTGGGGAAGCAGGAGAAGGACAAGAGAGGACGTAAGGAGGTGGCACTTGAGGTCCAAGAGGAGACAGGGCAGACACCAGAGAGTGGCACAGAGACTGTACTTGCCTGGAGCCCTCTGGGACCCTCCCTGGTCTAAGTCTCCCCTCCCACCTCCACCTCCCCGAGCAACGGGCTGAGCCAGCTACAGCACTGCTCTGAGCGTACAGTGCTCAATGGGAACGATGCATTCTCCAGGGGCATTTCAGATTTGTTCTAAGCAAAAGTTGCAACCTTGCTGTTCTCATAATATGAGCTCATGCATGTTCCTTGTTCTGCATATGTTTAGAAGACAAGGGAATTGTCCTAGGACCCGAGCTTTGCTCCTCCTCCAGCGCAGGTAAAACAGCTCCCTGGGGCCTAAAGGAGGCATTGGGCTGGCAGAACTGGGTGTTTCCTGGAGGCGGCATCTTCAGCCCCTCTGCGAGGGAGCAGAAAGGCCAGCAATTCCACCGCCAGTATCCAGCTGCCCCACTCCTGCTACTGCACTGGAGCAGAGCGCTGGGCAGGCAGGACCGTTACGGGCAGAGATGACTGAACAGCATGTGTGAGTTTGTCCCTCCATGGGCTCTTGCCTGCCGGAGTCAGGGAGGGCTAAGCAGTCCTGCGAGCAGCTCAGTGCAGTTCAGCACGAAGAAGCTGGGGCAGACGTCTCCAACAGCTTCTTACCTTCATCGGGCTGCATTGAGAACTCATCCTGGACACCATCCTGGGCCTCCAGGCAGGTCGCCGGCACCCAGCCTTGCTCCTCCGACGTGCTCACAAACCACCAGCCTGAGAAGAAAACAGCAGGCGGCTCAGACAAGCGCTCCCACTAGTGAAAAACTCCCTCCCTCTGTCCCTCCAAACCATCAGCCTGGGGGGCTTTGGCCCCTCCTTGCTGCCTACATGGGAGGCTGGGGTGACCCCAAAGCAACAGAGCCAAGCACTCTGAAAGGGAGCACAGACAGCAGCATGGGAGAATTGCAGCTGAATGCTACCTAAATGTATGGTTCCCTCCTCATGAAAAATGGGAGAGACTCTGAGAACTGAATGGCTCCAGCCACCGCGTTTGCTTTCCTTTTTCTTTTTTCCCTTCATGGTTCATTTTCCCTCAGTCTGGGTCAGCAAGCCCAGGCCAATTAGCAGAGATGAATACACTGTCTGCAAATCAATAGCTGACTCCTGCTGCGCTCTCGCCTTCATTACATATGTGGAAACAGCAAATTTTAAAAGCTAAGAGCAAATGCAGGATTAAAACATGAGCTCTCCCAGCGGAAACCTAGCCAGCTCCATAGCGGCCACAAGCAATTCTGGGCCACCCTGGGTGTCCATTCAAAACAAATGTGTGCTCCTCAGTTATTAAAAGCACAAGATATTTGTGTCTTTAGGGGGAAAAAAAAATAAAGACTGAGCATTATCCTCAGAACCTCACTAGTGAGTCATTTAGAAAGACAAATAGATTGTCAGGGAGGGAATCAGCAGCTGCTTGCATGGAAGAGAAAACCTGGGCTGACATTTGATAAATAAATTATTTGCCATATCTTTCAAATTGGCTGGGCTAATAGGTTTCATTTGCTTCAGGGTTGCTTTTATTGTCCCCATTCTCAAACATAGCTGCTGGTGCAACCATTCCTCTGGGGACCAGGTTTCCAGAACTTTAAAATGCATTTTCATAATTTATCTTTAAAGCCCCCTAAGCAACTTCTATTAACTTCAGGGAATAAATTCCCCTTTTCAGCAACTCCACAAGTTGGGCCCATGGCATAATTTGATGCCTTTGCAGAGGTTAAGAGCAAGCTTAAGTTCTGAAGCAAGCGAATGGCTCGGCTGCCTGCCCCTGCTCCACGGCTGGGAGCTTCACTGTGGTCAGAGGCACGAATCGCCAGTGCACAATGGGGCCTTTCATGGGCACCATGAGCGTGGCCCCCGTTGTCAATAAAACGAGCCTGCCAACTCCGGGAACGGCTTTTGTCCTCAGGACCCATCGGCCCGTCGGAAGTTTTTCAGCACAAAGAAGCATAAAGTTGAGACTATAAAAGACGGACGGCACCTGGCGCTCAGCACATGGGTAACCAGACCCTTCCTTCAGAGACAGCCCTGAAGCCTTGTCCACGCTCATAAAGACAGCCTGCAGACTGAAGCTGCTTCCTCCACGTCCCACCACAGCTGACCAGCCAAGGACATCCCTGTGATGTGCCAGGAGGTTGTTTCACTTAAGGTCCTACTAGGAAAGCACCGACAATACAGCATTGCTATTCCTGCCCCTGCTCTGCAACACGGAGTAGACTCGAAGCTCTCTGCCACGCCAAACTGTCTGTACCTGATTCGTTCTTCTCAATGATATCCACCAACTGGCCCACGCACAAGCTGATCTCGGAGCTCTCCTGCTTCTGGTAGTCCGCCACCACGACATACTGCTCCAGCACCAAAGGGTCGACCGATGCAGAGTCAGCTCCTGCACAGGGGGGATAAGAACTGACCCATGTGCTGGGGTCAGCACCAGCTCCCGAGAGTGTGGGCCACCGCTCCCAAGCACCTGCGGGCCTGCGAGCAGCTCCAGGACACCCTGGGGACCCCAGCGTGAGAGACGTGAGCCAGAAACTTGGGCAGAGTGAGGAGGAGAGGGACCAAACCAGCAGCCAGGTGAGGTGGTTACAGCCAGGTGAGACCTTTCACTTGCTACCCACCTTTCTGCTCACAGAACTGTCCAGGCAACCCGCCCACCGCCCTAGATGTGCACTGCAGCCTGGTCCCTGCTGGTGGAGGCTGAGGGAGGCTCGGGGCAGTCTCCTGGGCACTGGCATCAGCTTCCCATGGCGAACGGACTGGCTCAGACTCCAACTCTGTACACACAACCTGCAGCAAGTTGGCTGAAGAGCCGGGACACCCGGGTGGAGGGGTGTTTGCAGGACAAAGCAGCACCCCCGTCGTGGTTGCCCTTCTGTACTTCAGTCACTCGCCAGCACGGTTTGCTCTCTGCTGCTTGCTGCACTGCCTCTGCCCAGCTGCTCCTGCTGCGGACCCCGACGCCGTGTCAGCGCAGCACAAACCCCAGAACCCCCGGGAGGAGCAAAGGGGCGGGATTCACCGGGAGCACAGCCCTCCTTCGGCCAGAGAGGGGCCTGGCACCGGGGGGGGTGGTGGTGGGAAGGAGAGCCGGGTGCGGGGCAGCGGCTGCGCAGAGCCCGGGCGGACGGCAGGTGGCGCTGCGGGCTAAGGCAGGGGATACCCCCAGGGCAGGGAACACCCCCCGGGCAGGGGTCACCCCCTGGGCGGCGGACACCCCCCCCCGGGCAGGGGTCACCCCTCGGGGCAGGGGTCATCCCCCGCGCAAGGGACACCCCCCCGGGCAGGGAGCAGACCCTGCGTGCTCCGTGCCCCGTCCAGCCCCACCAAGCAGGGCGCTCGCTGGGCTCAGCCTCCCCTACACCAGCCACACGGCACTGGGGCACCCACAGCACCAGCAGCACTCCAAAACGCCTCCAGCACCCGTCCGCCTCCAAAACCCTCTGAGGAGCAAAACGGGGGCAGAAACTGTTCCCATGACTCCTCTGCACCCCGAGCCCTGGCTCTGCCCTCCAACCCAACGCTTCGCCCTGTGGCTTCACAACCAGTCAGAGGAGGACACTGCTACACTACCCCATTCTCCCCAGGCACGGTAAGAATTAATTAGTATTGGCCAAGTGCTTTGGAAATAGGATAGTGTTAATTATTATAGCACAAGTGACAGAAAAGATTCACACCCCTGATCACGAGTGTTAAATCGGATTTACAGGGGCTGTGCATGGAGCCTCCAGTTTTGGGTGGGGACACAAATCCCACCTGGCCCTGCCCTCTAGTTACTGCAGCACGGCAGACACACGGGGCAACCACCTCCCAGCCCCTAAAGGGCAGGAGAAGCGACGATCCCTGGGGATGCACAGGCAAAATGCAGCAAGGACGAATTCAGGCTACGTATCAGGAAGAAGTCTCTATGGCCAAGCGCATCTACACTGCGATGGCTCCCCCACCATGTGAGAGGTCTCAGCCTGACAGAAAATCTTTCCTACAGGGTAACTTAGTGCAGGGCACAATGCTGCAATGAGCAGAACAAGAGAGGTGAGTGGAGACGGACAAGATCTAGCAGTCTTCAGCAATCTGCTCTCCCACAGAGAAGTTATCCTGTGCCCAAGGTCACAACTTCTCAAATGGCTCTGAGAAAGACACAGACCTCAACAAAGGTTTAAATGAACACTGTATCTTCAGGACAGTCTTATTTAAAGGAAGAGGGGGCAAATTGTTGGTGTTATTCTGCTATAAACAGCATGCTGCAGGGCTCCAGGTGAGCTGGCCAAGTGCATTGGATCCATTACCACTAATGAAAGCCTCCTCCATGCCAAAACCCACAGGTGGGGCACCAGACAGAATGAAAAATAGCCCTCTAAAGTGAATGGTGGATGCTAGGACTATCTATTCTACGAGTTCAATTAAAGATTTGTGCTTAAAGTGATCAGAGGATCTACCCAGCCCCTGAGAGAAGAGTAACAGCTACAGGAAGAGAGAAATACTCTCCTTTCTGCCTCCCTCGCTGTAATTACACACATTGCTCTGAGGCTATTTGTAGTTTCAGCAGGCAATTGTGGATCCTCCAATGTACCTATTAAACCAGTAACAGAAGTGGTAAACTGAGCTTGGAGGAAGAAGTAGGAGTTAATTTCAGGAGTGTCTTCACCTGGCATAATCGTCCTCAACCACAAAAGTACACACTCCAGTTAACAACAAAACATCCTATTCATGGGCAGACTTAGTCTCTTAAAAATAGCAATGGTGTAAACCTTATCATCTAAGATGAGAGACAGCACTAAAGCTCTGCAGCTGGGCAGAAGAGGAAGCATTAGTACCGTCCAGAGTCCTCAAGACAGTGAGTTTTGCAGCCAGCTGTAGGAAGGAGCACAGTTCGTGTGTCCTGAACACACCCCACCTGTGAGACTGGCACACACGTGGCCTAGAGGAGTGATGTGCACTGAGCCAAGAGACCACTGAGGTCCTTGGACTAGACTTTCAGAACTGATGCTTGCCGTGGATGCAGGAGAGCTGCCAGGGAGATGTGTTCAGCTCCGCAGGCAGGGCCGGACAGAAGCTGCCTCCAGGCAGTGCCCATCCCAGCCACCAACCCAAGGGCTGGTCAGCGCGGTGACCTTGCTCTCAAGACACATCACAGACGAGTGATGGGTCAGTCCATAAATCCTTGCAGGTTTTGTTTGACCAGGAACATGGCCATTCACGCAAAGTGTTGAGATGTGTAAAACCAGGTAGGAAATCTCACAGATACAGGGTAGCTTGTGACATTTCCAGCTTTCCAATTTCAGGCTTTTCAGTATCAGTGCCAAAAGTGAGGGCTTCCTTACGGGACTTGGACACTGGTTTCTCCAGAGGGAACAAAGAGCTCAGGACTGAAAGAAAAGAGGGAGCACAGGTATTTGTTTTTGAAGCTTGCCCTTGCTGTACACTCTAGCCCTTGCCTAATGCACCTTACAAAAATGTCATGCTTTATCCAATTTTGGATAAAGTTTCCTCCTTCTAGTCCTCCGGCCTGTGCTAATCTGTCGCATGCCCTCAGGACAGCCTCTCCTCTCCCAGACCTGAGGGGTTTGTGAAGATGCAAAAGTGAGTTTCTTCCTGCTGTCATGTGAAATGCGCGCTAGACATTGCGCTGTACTCTCTGCAAGCCCTTGCATCTCTCCGGGGATTTTTCCAGAACTGGAAAATAATCACACGGAAATACCATTTGCCAGTGGAGTTTTAGAAAGGTCCCCAACGGCTGTAGGACCTGACAGCTGTGCTTTCGCTGTCTCTCATCAGACTGAGTACTGTGCTTTGGGGTCTCGACGCCTTTGCAGGCGCATCACACAGCACAGCCAAAGGGATGCAGCCACACAAGCAAGGAGCTGAAATAAAACTGGCAGAGGGATACTGGAGCTCTCTGCCAGCCTCCTTGGGCAGCTCCACCCAAATACGAACTGTGGAGACAGTTTCAGATTCCCCTGCACTAAATCCATGCCGCAACAAACCCATGACTTGCCATCTGTGCTTTCTGTTGAACTGCGGGAGGAGTGAATAGATACGCTAAAAACAGTCTTGGGGACTGATACGATGTCCACTTTTAGATGTGCCGAAATCAGTGGCCAAGTCAGTCTTCAGCGTCCCTGAGTCTGGGGAATAATCCACCCCCCTGCAAGCTGCAGGCTGTACGAATCCTGGGCTCATAGATACGTGGGACTACAAATATTGGTAAAAAAATCTCAGCAGAGGGAGCAGATTTTATTTCCAATGCTCACCTACACCAGACCCTCCTCGCAACAGCAAATGTCACTGGAGTCTCGTGGTTACCACAGGCGGCTGAGGGCAGGCTGCACTTTAACCCACTTTGCATCCCAGTGTTTGCTTAAATCCTGTTTCAAAACAGGGCTTGCTGTGCCAGGAGCTCGGAAGCTCTTCCCAGCGCTCTCCAGCAGAGCAGCTCACCCCCTCTCTGGCAATGCTGGAAGAAATAAGCAATTGGGAAACAACTCTTGTGATCTTTGCTGGTTAGCAGCTATTGCTTGCCCCCTCCTCAGGGAGATGCCCTGTTGAAAGAGCCTTTTTTGTGCCTTGCTGCATTTGCTACCTCAAAGCAGGCCCAGCCTGAAAACTGATGAACCATCAGGGACTTCCACAAGGTAGAAGAGGATTCAGGGCAAAATTTTCAGGGGAAAATGCCACGACAGTGAGAGGAGTCTCTGAACACATCTGGCACAAGGCATCGGCCCTTTGTAACCTTACTGCACACAAACATCTTTCCCTGATGGCTACCGCACATATGTAAGGTGCCATGGGCAAAACATCACATCCTGCCCGGCCAGAGCAGGCTCTGGCTTGGATGTTGCCCAAACTCTCCCTGTTCCCTTCCTCTCCACAGTGCCAAGCAAACAGCATTGTAAAGCGCATTTTCTCTTTGGCCTCAGCAACACCCCTGTGTCATGTATAAACCCGCCGTGCCAACAGGATGGCAGAGTGAAGCTGCCCATAAACCGGCAGAGGGAAGGCAGGACAAAGCTGCGGACACAAAGAGGAGAAAAGCTCCTGCTTCTCCAGCAGCCAGCATTGTTAAATTTAATTCTGCCCTCAAAGAACTGAGTTATGCGGCACAAATTTTCTTCCTCTTCTCCTCAACCCTACAGAGGTCTTCTTTTCTCTTGTCTAACGTAAGTGGACTGGGTTCAAAGTGATCTAAACACACGCTGATCTCACAGGGAAACATAACATCTTTCCCTTATTCAGCAAATGTTCCTGCTGAGCCAGCACACAAGAGTTTTCAAGATGAGGGACATTGTATCTTTATTTTACCTGTTTTATTAAAAGAGAGAAGAAAAACATTGCAGTGTGTTTTTGTCCCTACCCACAGCCAGAGACTTCTCTCTGCCTCCAAAGCTAGTTGAAGACCCACCATTTCAGCACAAGAAAGCTATTACAAAAAATGCAGTTTGTGCTCGCAAGTGGCTCGTGAGAGCTATAAAACGACCATCCCAAGGTCCAGCTTTGACAGACACATCTTGCAGCAGACAGAGTTTGAGGACAAAATGTTGTCTGAAGGTTTTAACTATACTGGTAAACCCGTGCTAGTCAATCAGGAGAGCACCCAGCTATGACCTGGCCATGAGAACAGAGCAAAACCAGGAGACACTGTTCAAGCAACAACATCTGAGCTTGTCATATGCATTCTACAACCAGTCCCAGGTAAGAGGCTGGGACACCATCAGTTGTTGAGGAAGGGATGCCCTGCAGATCCAGTAGAAAAGAAGGGAAAGTAGAATTAAGTCTTTGAGGCTCCCCTATGCCTTTTCTCTCTCCTCCAAGAGGAACCCACTCATCTACAAGCGAATCTGCTTACGCAGCTTATGGCAGTGCCAACTCTCAGGCCAAAAACTTCTCCACAACCTATTTCAGAAGAATGTCTATCAAGCCAAGAGTCATACCTTCCTTCCCAAAGACCCTCATGCTATTTTTATACCTTCTGTGGCTCCAGCAGCTTAAAGTTGCCCTCCCTAATTCACAGATTGAAGGCTCTTCCCCTCCTCTCTCCTTCTCCTCTCTCTGTGAAGCTCAGATAACTGCTAAAACACACCAACTAGGAGGTCTTTCAGAGATGTTCCCCTCCCTTGAGGAGCTGGGGTAGGGCATCGCAGACCCAACTGTCCACCCAAAGGGTCCCAGCTGGTCCAATCACCAATACCACTGCATCAGGAGTCTTTTAACCTCATGCTGACCACCACGCAGCTCAGACCTTCCTCCAGTCTTGGGAAATTTTTCATCCCCATCCTCCTGGCTGCAGATCAAGCCCTGCCCTTCACCCAAGCCCTGCGATACAGTCCCTGCATGCAGAGCTGTACTGACAGCTAAGCGCCAGTCCCGAGCCCGCCATACCTCCTCTCCACTACTGCCCCGTGTCCACCAGCCACCACAGAAAGCCACAGGGGACGTGACAGCTTCTTGCAAGGGGCTTGCCTGCCCAGCCTGAGCAGGTGCTCCCCGGCGAAAGGCAAAGCGAGAGCAAGGGCCAGGTAGCGAGCGGCTGTTACTACCTCTCTGCAGGAAAGAGGCCGTTCTCTGGATAAACCCTGATGGAGGAACAAAATGACGGGAGACAAGGCATGAGGTGGTGGTGGGGGAAACGGATGGGGGGTGGCAGCAACGGTGGCAATGACTCAAATAATGAGCGAACAGGGAGGCCAGCACAGCCTGCAGAGCTGCTGGCACAGGGGTATGTGAGACCGGGACTTGGAGGCTGCAGTGAAACCCTGGGCGGGCGGAGGGGGCACACCGTGTCGGAAAGCCCCACACGCCACAGGGGACCACAGCCGGGGGTTGGCCCACCATGGGGCCGGACCCTCATCCCACTCCAGGATACCACAGCTGTGGGTGAAAGGAGGAGCTGGTGGAACTGGCGGAGAGGAAAGGAGTCCTTACCAGACCTCTTCTTTCCAGTGGGCTCCCTGAAAAAGAGAAGGAAGAGCGTCAGCAGAGGGATGGGGCAGTTGGGTTGGCTGTTGGCCAGACAACAAACCTGTGCAGGAAAGCACAGCAGCTCTGAACCCAGTGGGGCCACTGACCTCCCTCAGCCAACTAACATCCCCACAGGTGACATGGGGCATCACCTGCTTTGCAAACAGCCTGTCTCTCCCCCCATCATTTAGTAAATTAGTGCTTTCGTCTTTCCCAGGGTGAGGCTTGGTTGCTGGCCTGGGCTCCTCAGTGGCTTGGTCTGACAGCCACAACTCCCACCATGTCACTTGGCGAAGGTGGGTGCGTTGGGATGATGTGGCAGCAGAGTCAGGAGTTAGGGCAGCCCAAACCCCAGAACTCCTCCCAGCACAGACCACAGCTCCCACAGAAGTGGGCACCACTTTGGAGACAGGCAAAGAGGGAAATACCGAACTTCCTCCATGTCCTGCATCTCTCTCAGGGACAAGGATGGGGAGTGGTTGAGGAAGGGGCAAACATTTATACCCCAAACCAGAACAATTCATTAAAGTGTTGTAGACAGGATGAACACCAGGGCTGTGCAGCAGAAAAAGTGCTTCCAGGACAGAGCAAGCAGGAGCCATTGGTGGTTATGAGGAGGCAATGAAGTAGCTTCAGCTCAAGTTCTCTTACTACAGCCAGCACTGGCCACACTGAGATGGGTTAGAAACCACAGGTCCTGGGTCCCTTCTGTTATCTGAATGTGCCAAGAAACATGGTTGCTGAACAGCCTCAACCCAGGGCACAAGCACAACCCTCTTCAGGCACAATGAAATTGAGGGCATTTCATGATTAAAAAACAAACACCAAATCAAAGAAAATATGGGCTCAGAAATGCCTCAAAAAATGATGGGTAATAAAACAAGACACTCAACTAGCCTGAAACCCAAACAAATGCACCAGCTCTGCTCCCAGCCCAACCACAGCAGTCTATGTTGCTACAAAAGGGCTCTCAACACTTCCACATAATTCACCGCCGTGGCCTTGGAATGCTGCTGTAGTGTGGGGTGATGGTAACCTGCTCCCTGTTCACTTACGGAGGAGACTGCTTTCCCCGCTCCTCAGACTGACACGTGTGATAGATCAAGACCATCTGGCCAGGATGAAATATTCTGGTGCCAGGAGATATGCATCGATCCTTGTTATTTCCAGGAAGAGTAACAAGCACAGAGCGGGCACTGGAGTTTCCAAGGAGAACAACATTCACCTGGTGGTAAGGGCACCCTCAAGAGGCTTCAAGCTGCCTGACCACTGCTTGGAAAGGCACTGGACCAGCCCAGATGGACCCCAGAAGCCCCTTCATCTACGTATCAAGTCCACTGGCAAAACAGACTTTTCCCCTCCCTCCCCTTTGTTTTCAAGCCAAGCAGAGAAATCTCTCCATGCTGAGCAAGAAAGCCAGCCAGAGCTGGGCTACGCTTTGTTCTCTTTCAAGCTTATCTGCATTTTCAAACCATAATTAGTGCAGATATTATATTCCCCTGGAGTGATGGGGTGATGCCAGGACTTGGCTGCCTTCAAAGACTGCCCACCCATCCTGGCAATGCGTTTTGCTCACACTGCCTCATCCTCCTGGTCCCCCATTCTCTTTGCACCTTGAACCTCAGCTACTGATCCATGGAGCTATCAATAAAATTAAATGAAATGCCACAAAGTTGGACTAGAAACAAGTGGGACTTTGTTATCTAGAAACTGGAGACTATCTGTTAAGTTCAGAGACTGCAGCACTGTGCGAAGAGCTGAATGTTCTGTTCCAGGTGCAGAGACCAGTAGAGGAATCTACTGGACAAAGCATCCCAAAGACATTTCTAAACAGCGACTGCATTGCAGAGCTAAATCAGAGTTTATCAATAAGGCCCACTAAATTTGCCCCAGCTCAGCGGTACGGCGGGGAAGGGAGGCGAAGCAAGGCCAGATGAGCACGCTGGAGATCAGCAGGTGGGCATGGCATCCTTGTGCTAACAGGACGGTGCTGATGGAAATAACTGCTGCTTTTTCCCTGCCATCTGCTAAACCTATCACTGTAAGTCATCCCCCTGTTTCCTTTCACTGGCTGCTCCATCTGAGTGAGGGGGAAAGGAAGGAGATGCAATTTCACTTTGCTGCTGGGTTGTTCCTGGCACGGATACAAAGAACTGCAGGTCTGAAGACCAGCAGCCCCAGTCCATCACCTCAGAGGGGACAAGAGCTCAGACGAGACAGGAAATAGCAATAAACTCCCGGCAGCATCTCCTCCTCCTCCATTCCCCGTGGACCAGAGAAAGGCCAGCAGCAGAGCCTGCATGCAAGGCTTCCTGGAAACTGGTGGCTCCAGCAGAGAAGAAGGGAAGGCCACTCTGCCTTCCACTGTGAAACTCATTTAGCTCTCACCCCCACAACAGCCAGGCTGTGCAGATGAACCAGGCAGTCGCAGCACAATGACAAGACACTGATACAGAGCTACCACTGTGTGTCACCAACCAGCCCCACAAAGCTTCCCAGGTGATAAAACCCACGACTGGTTCTCCAGCTGCTGCTCAGGACTTTCCCAGCTCCATGTCAGGAACACAGAAAGCAAGGGTTCCCGTGTGACCGGAGTCTCACCTAAAGCACGGAGCCAACAACACAGTCTCAGGGTGCAGCGGGCTCCGTTCAGTGTCCTTGAAGAACCTACTAATCCCCCAGTGCAAGCCTGAAAGGAACTCTTAGCACCAATTAATACGCCCCATGCCACTTGTTTTTAGGAAAAAAGAGTCAGGTTTCTCAAACACCTTCTCTAGTGTATCAGACAGCATCCCTCTGCATCCAGTGATGAGAAGGAGTGAGATGGGGAGCACAAGGCTGTGGTGAGGGCATGAGGCAAAGCTAACAGCTTGAGAGGTAGGTTCAGAACAAACAGAAGCTGGCTATTCTTCAACAACATGTAGGTGAGCTCTTCAACTCCTTACTGCAGGGTATTGCGGACACTGAAAGTCTTACAGGGTCATAATTCAGGCAAGAAATGTTAATTAAAAAACATGAGCTATAAAACCAAGAAAACCCTAAAGGCTAGGACAGTGTCTAGAGAATAACTGTTACACCAACTTAAGGAAGACAACTCCAGCTGCTGCAGACCCAGCCACACAGGAGCCACAATCAACATGCAAGATGAGGCGGATCTGAGGTCACCGTTCCAAGAAAACATCTCCCACAGAAAAAAAAAACCCAACAACTAGCTCTTGTAAAAAAAATCCTTCTGTAATACAGTAATGCCATCAAAATAGCTGTCAGGAGGTAGTTCATCTTGTGAGTATCCAGCAAGCTTGGAGATGTTAGAAGTCTTAGAAAACTATATACAGACAAGACAGACTGAGAACTGGGGTACAACAGAGCTCTTGTCTGGGAGAACTGATGTTTAGCGAACGTTCCACTGAGCACTGAATGGAGTCCCTGTCCCCGACGCTGCGGTGTCGGCGTTGCTCCTGGGTTTACCCACTGGAGAGTCAGCCAAACTGAACCTTTGGGCACAGAAAGCTGCCCTGTTAGCACAGAAAATCAAGGACTCTGTCCATGCAAGGGGCTTGTGCTGCGGCAAAGTGTATTTTTGCAGAATGGATTCAACTCCTGTGATATTTCTGTCTGCTGTCATCTAGGAAAGACAGTTCTCAGCAGACAGTAAAGGAGACCACTAACTTGGAGCTGAGAGCTAGCCCGAGCTCCTGGTGAATCTGCACGTAGGCACCAGCAGAACTGCAAAATACACAATTCGTTATGCAAGCTGTAATTTGTCTGGATAGCAGGACATGGCTCAAAAGCCACAAGCCAGCAAGCATCCTTATCCAAACCTACACCCATCAACTCAGGGATCTCTAGTTTACCAGCAAAAGCTCCTGGAATGGCTTCCTAACTGGGGCCGTCACTCCATCTTGGAGCAAGGACCTGAGCCTCCCCTTTTTCTATTAAATCTGCTGTCACCTGGCCCAGGAGTTCATGCCCCTATTACCTGCCAAACACTTTTCAAGGGTGACAAGCAAAATGTTTGCTCCTGGCACAGCCCAGCTACAAGGGAAGGTAAACACATGAAAAGCTATGGGGAAGCAGGAAGAGATTTGCTTCTGGAAGACACTGGCTACAAGTCTGCATTTCCAATTTATGGAAACAGGGGAAAAGAACAGATTTGGTCCCTACTGTAATAATGGAAACATGTTTCTGTCCAGCATCTTCTTCTGGTGCTTTGGACCAAACAGAAGTCTTTTACCCACCGATGGCTGCCAGCACTGTAGCCTTAAGCAGGACCTTTCAATTAGCCCATATGGAAAGGACAAGCTGGCACAGTCAGATCCCATCAGGGCTGATTCTCATTTTAGCCCAGTTCTCCCGTCTCTGATTCTAAAATCATAGAATCGTAGAATCATTAAGGTTGGAAATGACCTCTAAAATCATCAAGTCCAACCGTCAATCCATCACCACCATGTCTGCTAAACTGTGTCCTGAAGTGCCACATCCACACGTCTCTTAAACATCTCCAGGGATGGGGACTCACCCTGTTCCAATGCCTGATCACTCTTTCAGTAAAGAAATTTTTCCTAATATCCAATCTAAACCTCCCCTGACACAACTTGAGGCCATTTCCTCTCGTCCTATCACTAGTTACTTGGGAGAAGAGACCAACACCCACCTCACTACAACCTCCTTTCAGGTAGCTGTAGAGAGCGATAAGGTATCTCCTCATCCTTCTCTTCTCCAGACTAAACAATCCCAGTTCCTCAACTGCTCCTTACAAGACTTGTGCTCTAGACCCTTTAGTGGGGCTGGTGCCTGCCTGGAGTCCCTGTCAGCCTGCATGCGGGAAGCAATCCATTACTGCGACTGCCAGTGCCACCCCCACCCAACTGCACGTCACCAGGGCTTCGATATTAATAGAATAACGACAGGCTGCTGAAGTTGCTGCAGGCATAACCTCATTAGCAGCACACACTTCCTCATCTGGTCAGGTCCCAGCTCATCATCATTCACCTTCCAGCCCGGATGGCACAGCCATTCCAGCAGAGCTTGGATTCAGCCCACATGTGAGACTGGGGTCCTGCCGCCCCCCTTCTCCCACTGGTGATGCTTCCACTGGCATCCCCTTTTTCCCGCTGGTGATGCTTCACCCGCCGTCCCCCTTCTCCTGCCCGTGATGTTTCCCTTCCCATTCACGGAAGAGCTGGGTTACTCCCTCCGTGCTTGGTCCTCCACCCCAGCAAGGAAACCATCCACAGCAGCAGAGTTGAACTGCCCTTGAAACACTCCAAAATCCTCCCCCTTTAGCCAAGGGCTGTTTGGGAGAAATAGCAGGAATGCAAGCTGGGGATGTGAGCTCAGAGGGTGACTCAGGTGCTTGCATGTACATAAAGGAAGGAAGAAAATAATTTTTAAAGCTGTCCCAGGCTTTGGCTGCCATCAGCGGCCCTACTGCAAGTGGAGTTTGCCCAGTGTGTGTTCACCCAGAGGAGCTGCAATGCTGCAGCCCCACATGACAGCCAAAGTGACAGGGACGTCTTGCTGGTGCCCCAGGAGAACAAAGAGTTCTGGCACGCCAGGCTTGTGGGAGGAAGGAGAAAAAGAGCTATCCTCCAGCAAGCTGGGAGAAGGAGGGGAAGAGAGGCAGCCCCTCTGCCTAGGGTGTGGAAACTGCAGTGAAACTTCTGCTGAGAGTGCAACCCAACCTCTCCAGCTCCTGCCGTGTGGCGGCAAACGCCAGGTGGGCTCTAGGCCACCACGGAGAGACCCTGGCCCTGGGCGTTGCTCGCCTCCCGACAGGCAGCAGCAAAGCACAGACCAGTACCTTGGATCAAAATCCTCAGGGAGGCTTCGTGCCTGCCTACAGCTCAGTGCCAGAGCTAGAAGACATCACTGGAATGAAAACATAGCTCCTCAGTGCTTCCCCTCCCTGTTTTCAACGTCTTTGGGGTGTATAACCATAAACCGTGGCAGCAGAAGCTGCAGCCACCAAGACCCGTGAGTGCTGGGAAGCTGGGGCAGGGACCCACTGCTGTCAGCAGACCAAGGCCAAAGGGACACCCCCGGCTGCCTTCCTGCCAGGAGAGAACCAAGCGCCAGGGGCCACCTTCCCACGCAGAGCACAGCCCCGCAGCAATGCCACCAGCTGAGACGGCAGCAGGGAAAGCTGCCCACCCTCACTTCACACTAACAGCTTTGAAATCAGCTCAACCGGGAAGCGGCAGCCCAAGTGACGGGCACAATGCCTGTCCTGAAGGATGTTTGCTTAGTGGCAGCAGGAGGAGGTTTCTCACCCATCTGCAGCCTAGGCAAGTCAGATGTGCGGTTTCTCTGGTTCCCATCACCCCACGGCCCACCCAGCAGGCGGAAAGCACTGCTCCCAGTACACCTCTTTGGGTGGTAGCGGCTGGGAAAGCCAAGCAACCTCAGCAAGCAGGGAGGAGCAGCAGCTGAAGTTCATGGGCCAAACCCCCAGCTGGGATCTCCAGGGACAGGACGGGCACAGATGTAACCCCATGCACCGCAGCCTCTGCTGAGAGACAGGCTCCACCTCCGCTATCATCTGCTCTTGTAGAGGTCTTGAGCCCTTAACAAGCCTTCAGAGAGCACTGGTGCCGGGACTGCTGCCCACCCCAATCCCGCACCAAGCCTCCGCATGCTGTCTGGGCAGCCAGGGAGCCCATGCCAGCCTTCTGGCCCTGCCCTCCCTTTGCAGGAGGCTGGCTGGACTGACAGACCCAGCACATAAGGACAAAGATACCTTAAAGAAGAGGAATTTATGCCTTTTAAAGACATCAGGACCTCCTGAAGCCAGTAGCTTTCAAACTGTGAATCCACAGCCCCCAGAGGGAATGAGGAGGGGTGTTCCAGGACTTCTTTTAAGCATGTTAAGAGATGGTAAATTTGCTCTACAGGTGCCTGTACCCCCACTGGAAAAAAAAAAAAATATCAGTCTCATAAGCTAAAAGGTTCAAAACAACAACTTTAAGTGTCTTATATATGATGGGATGCCCAGCTATGAACAAGAGAACAATGAAGAATGCTTTTAATGAAAGAGGATTCTCACAGCCAGGGGTATCTCCTGTACAGAGGACAGCAGCTCCGCAGCCCCTGGGAGCAGCACGATGACGGCTCCTTCCCCAGCGCACCCCGCTTGCACACTGTGGGCAATTATTAAATAACCACTTTGGATCATGCTTCACTACAGAGTTAACCTGGGCTCCCCCATGTCGCAGAGCCGAAATTCAGCTGGTGAGGAGAGTTAGCGGCTGAATGCTTTGACTCAGCAGTGGCCTTGTGCCCCGCCATTCAGACTTCCCCAGCCTTATTCCAGAAACTCTCTGTTGTGGCTAAAAACAGCTTTAAATTGAAAGAGGGTGGATGGGAGGTAAGGGGGGTGCACATAGCAACTTCCCACCTCAACAGCCAAGCATCCTGCTGCTGGTCAGACCTGCTGAGATACACGGGAAGCAGGAATTTGATGATTTCTCTTCTTTGAAACTAAGGTTTTCACAGGGCTTCCATCCAACACCAGGGAAAAAAATCCCATGTCCCCACAGATGCTAATTTTCTGGAGGATTTCTCTTTCCATAACCACTTCTCTTCTCCCCTCCTGTCCCCCTCCACGGCTCTGTGGAGTCACCTCTTTCCAAATGTAAACAGTCCCTCCGGATTACAGCCCCACTCTGATCCACCACCGGGCAGCCTCCGAGGTGGAAGCAGCTGAGTTATCTCAGTCCAGAGATTGCTGGACACAGATCCACGTCACAAAAGCCACTGATGATAGCTGCCAGTGGAAACACCACAACCTCAATCTGTTCTCCTGTTTGAAGTGGTCCCTCTGGGCAGGAGGATACTGGAAAGTTGGCGGGGGTGCGCGGAGGGGATGGAAGAAGGGCTTCACCTCCCTCTGACTGCCAGGGACTCCTGTCACAGCTCCGCTTTCGGCTGTGATCAACTGCCCACGTGGAAGCGATGGGGGAAAAAGGATGCACAAAGTCAGCATTTGACTCTTTCCCTTTCTGTTCAGGCCCTGTCCACTCAATCTTCTTTTGCACATACCAGCCGCAGGGCTGGGGCTTGCAGAGCAGCCGAGAGATGGAGAAGGGCTGAGGAACACAGCTTGCAGGGCTGGCAGCCAGCAGTGACCTGTTTTTGTTGGTGCTCCCACCACCGGCAAAGGGGCACTGAGGGAGCTGCACTGCAGCAAAGCAGAAGGAAAGCCCTGGCTCAGCCCAGCAAGAGCTCCAGTGCTGGGGAGAGCAGACACCACAAGGGCCTGGAGATAGACGCATGGGCTGTACAACCTCCTCTCCCCATTCCCAAATGCTGCCAGATCCAAGGACTTAATTCATGCTTTGCAATTAGACTGAGAGCTTCGCAGACCACAGTCAGCTGTGGCCCCTGAAAGTGGTTTCACATTTTGGGGTGACGTGAGTTCGGTGGATGCTCTGCACATGCCCCAGAAAAAATATCAAGCCAAGGGTGCATCCAATAGCACCCAAAGGCACATCCCCTTCACTGCCACCAGCCACCAGTCCCAGGGGCATCCTGCGACCCGAGGGGTCAGCTGCAGAAGCCGAGGCGCGGGACGGGGAGCTGGAAGGGTCCCGGCCGCGGTGCTGCAAGAGTGGCTACTTGGCTTGGCACCGAGCACGCTGACCAGTCCTTTTTCCCTCCCTCATTCCCGCCTTTCAGCCAGCCAGCATAAAAAAGCTGCCTTTTTTTTTTTTTTTTT
>Ga0065711_1003174_pt1 | contig 29359 bp, 13 predicted proteins | sample Hoacrofraction12_FD_59098 | JGI IMG/M metagenome (GOLD analysis project Ga0065711, IMG submission 59098) | Hoatzin crop microbial communities from Cojedes, Venezuela - Epithelial fraction 12 v2 (version 2) | ecosystem: Host-associated > Birds > Digestive system > Esophagus > Crop | place... | reverse complement strand
TTTCTCCTGTCTCTGTCTCTTCTGAGTGGTCTATTGATAAGTCCCTAGAGGCACTGGGTCAGCCTGCCCGTAGGAAACCAGACACAATGCACAAATCTCCGAGTGCCATTCTGCCATCAGCAAGCAGACCACGTTTAGGAGAGAGGGAAAAAAAAAAACCACACACACACACACACACACACACAGAGTAGAGCAAAAGACAGAGAGAGAGAGAGAGGGAGAGTGTGAGAAAAAGACTGATTGGAACAGGAGGGAGGGAGCGAGAGAGCGAGGGAGAGAGAGCGACACTGCCAGTCAGGTTAATCATCCCTACTTTAATTAGCTGTTCGGCTTAGACATAAAACAATTGAATTTGAATGATCTGTCAGTGGGCTCGGCTGAACCAAAGGGGAAATGCGAATATTACAAAAAAGACTGTTGGTGTATTCAGATAAGCTCGCCGGGAAAATCCTCAAAGGATAACTATTAAAACTTACCACCAAACAAAAAGTACCGATTCAAATGGCATTATACAGAGGCCCTCTCCAAAAAGCTGGGAGATCCCTTCCCTCTCTTTTCTCCGCACTGCCACAGCTCTCGCCGAAATAAACACCCGCGCCTCCCTGCCGCCCGCAAACGCTACCTGTCCGGCGGGGCGGGGAAGGGAGCGCAGGTTTGCCCGCTCCTTCGGTTCCCTCAGGGCGAGACCGTGCTGCCCTGCGGTTGGATTTTCCCGATGGATCACCGGAATGTCATGATTCAGGAACTACACAAGCTCCGAGAGCACATCCTTGCCGTGGATGTCTGCGCAGACACAGACAGACCGAGTACCTGCCGGGTGCAGACGGAGGTGCTGTCAAAAGGCAACGCCGGGTATTGGGACAGACAAGTCCCAGGCACTGTGGGGGGAGAAGTTATACCCCAAAACAGGCGGCAAAACAATCTGTCCCTTCTACCCTGGGTTGCAAAACGAAGTGCGGTTCAAATGGATGAATCCCAGCGATAACCAGCGCGGCGGCAGCGCTGTGCGGCGGGCAAGGCAGAGATTTATCCCGCTCCTGCAAAATCTGCTTCTGAAAAGGTGTGGGGCAGGCGGCCTCCCCCCCATGCCCCGGGAGGGAAGGCGGCAGGTAATGCGCTGCTGTGAGAGGGACCTGCCGGCATCTTCGCCCCCAGACATCACCTCCCCTGCCCTGCCAGAACTTTCCCTTGTCAGACGCTGGGGACCTGCTTTGGGTTTCAGGGCACGTGGGCTCTGGTGTCCCCCCTTGAGCGAACAGCAGCAAGGGGGGGTGTGCATGAATTTACAGTACGAAGGAGGTATATTCTCTGTGTTTTAAATACATTCTCTGTTTTTCTTATAGAGCTGCAGCTACAGCAGTAAATCCGTAATTCCTGATCAGCTCCGCGAACATCTGCTGTATATAAACTTTTAAATGGGCACAGCTAACCTGCAAGCGTCGCTCAGAAGCACGGGAAGAAAGTAGAGAAGGCATTCACAACCCGACTGACTGCCGGCCTTCAAGAGGGAGTGCTGGGATTCCCCCCTCACCTTGCATTTTGGGTACAAATGCTTAAGGAAAGAAGAAACAAAAGACAGACAGAAGCTCTAGCAACTTCTCTATATTAATTTCATCACCTTTTCTACATACATCTCCAGGCAGAGCTAGCGCCAGTTTTTATGTGTTTCGCCGTTAATGGAGAGCTGATGGGAGGTATCAACATTATTCATTCCTTCTGTCACCCTCTGCTATGGGAAAAGGTGGATTCCTGCCCTTTTCCACCTTCTACAACACCACATGCTGGGTGGCTGTGTCCCATCTGCCTACCAGCCCGTTGGGGTCCGTTGACTCAGCACAGATTACAGCAAGAGCTAACCAGGGTCAACAGGAGAGGGATGCACTGCAGAAGCAAATGGGACATTGGACTTAAAAAGGTCTCTTAAATGCTATTTATGAGTCGTCTCCCCAACCTCCGTGAAATACGAACTGCTCCTGTTTCAAATATTACGGGATTATGGGAGGTGAGATGCTACCAAAGAATGGAAAAGGAGATTTCAGAGAAATACAGTGCCATCAAAGACCTCAACTCCTTTCCAGATGAGGAGATTTTTGTAGAGCACAGTGACACAGACAAGTAGTTTTCTCTTCTCTGGGTCAATACCAAACTAATAATCGAGCAGGGTGCAAAGCAGCTCTGGGCTATGTTTCTAATGAAATGTGCAGAGGACCTGACCACTTGATGCAGGAGTTCAGCAGAAGCAACAGTGTGCAGTCATGTAATGACAGGCTATGGTAATGGTACAAGGGGCCCTCGGTAAGGTTGCACAGACGACATTAACTGTGGCATTTCCTAACTTTTAAGTGCTTGACTTAGTAACATTAACATTACAGTAATGCATTTTCAATATAATTTCTCAGGGTTTTCTTTTAAAGCCAACTTAAAAATCAAATGCTGTTCCATGTTGCTGCTGATGCTGAGGCAGGTTAGCACCTGTGGAGGTGTAATGCAGAACTTCACCACTTCAACCGGCAGCATCATCGGCAGCACGAGTAAAAATGGTACTTAGGAGGTTATCAACCACTGGAAGATTGTGAGGATACTTCATTCAGGGGTTTGATGGTATCTTCCTGACAACAGGAATGCTGGGAGTCAGGAGCCCTAGGCTGACTTCCAAGGAGCAGAGCAAAGCACACTGCCATGGGAAGAGACCCTTTGGTCCCCGGCCCCTCCAACCTGCATCTCGTCTGTTGCTGTTGTTTTTGCTTCCATCCCCTCAATTCAGTTGACTCCACGGACTGCTGTTCCTCCTGTCTTCTAGCTTGCTCTCTCTCATGCTATTTCTCCCTCCCTACACTATTCCTTGTCCCAGTCTGTTCCTCATCCCATTGCTCTAGAATGAGCATCCCCTCAAACGCCTCTTCACCTCTGCTCTACCCCAGGCACAGACAGACCCTGAGCACAGAGGAAAGCAAGCCGCTTAGCATGGTAAATTAGGCCACGTGGCGTTCCAGGCTGCCTTAACTAGACCACTTCTTGCAAGACTGTTTAAAACTAACTCGGGTATCATAATTTGCAATCCACAGTGTAGACATATCAAAATGTCCTTGTTCTCATTTCCAGTGCTTGCTGCCATAGCAACCCCTGGTCAAAAGGAAATTTCCATTGATATCAGAAGGAGCAGCATTTCACCCAGGTGAGTTTTTACTATGTGGCACATACTTTATTAGCATGTGTTCCTGATATGGTGATCCCCAAATCTCCTGTAGTGCTTAATGTAGAAAGCGCTACTGTTAAGTCCTTCTCTCAGTAGGTCCCCTTCTACCAGAAGCTACACAAGTCAAAGACCTCCTGATTTCTACCTGAATATCAACCAAGAGCAGACCTGGAGTCTAAATGCCAAGAGCAGCTCCAAAAAATGTACGTCATCTTCCCCTCCAGAGATTTTGTCACAAATTTTAATTTAGACACATGATGATGATGACCTCTCTTTTTGCATCACATCCTCTTGCTTGCTCTTCCTTCACATAAATCATTCTGTGTATCAGGGAGGTTTAGCCAAAGAAGCAAGAATTGAAAGCTCAGTCTGATCAGTTGAATAAAGTTTGCTGTTTGCTATGGAAAAGGCAATTGGTGCTGCAGCAAGCTTTCAAGCTCGTGTGTACGATACCCACTTCATAGGAAGAAAGAGTGGCTTCAGAACTGGAACAGATCTTTATGAGAACTGTACCTGGATTTGCCACTGGCAAATGGCAGGACCTGGGAAAGGAAAAGCCACCAGAACGGCTCCTCGCTTTCTGACTTGCATCACGTAATGCCAGCCAAAAGCAGGACACAACACAACAGCAGACTGGGAAGGACCTGGAAATGGCAGAGCACTTTAGCGTATAGAAAGTATTCTGCAGCGCAACTTGTAATGCTCAGTACAGCTGACACGAGCTGACATTAACGGAAAATCAACAGATCTGGGTGGCACAGAGAGGAATTTGTTCCTTTGCAATGAAGGAGCTCTACCTGAAAAAATGCTGTTTAACTATGTTATCTCAGGATAAGTTGTATAAATATATTCCTGTAGATTTATTGGCTTGTCTTCATAAACAGCTGTGAGTCTGTGCTTTTTGTTCAGAGATGTAAACCAGCACAGCATGTTGGAGAGGGTGAATATACGGTTATCATTCAGTATATCAGAAATTAGAGGAAAAGGCTGGGAAGTCCACCCATTACAGAAATCTGCTCCTTGCTTATCTTTTGGGTATTCAAGCATTCCTAACTTGCACCACTATGCTTGGTAGATACCTTTCGATGCTAAGGTGAGAAAGGTACTGTGCCTTGCATCTAACCTAGTTCATTTCTGTCGTATCTGCAATCTGGTGTTCTGCGGCAAACCAAACAAGCTAATTTCCTATCGCACTGACTACCAGAACTAGCCCCCCTCCCCCAGTATAAAACTATATCAAATGGCCAGGACTGGTTCCTAAAGCACCTTTTACTGACACTGTGCAGTTCCCAAGGCCTCTCATTTCAGAGATTTACTGACAATAGGGAAATGTAAATGGAAACACCAGAGGGGCTCCATATTCTTTCTTTTTTAGACAATCCAAATATAATGGCCTATTTTGTGGAAGAGCCTCTTTCTTTTAAAAAATGCAAATATTGCAAATTGGGCTACGAGAGACATTTTTGTTCTTTATTTTGCACATTACCACCAGAAGTACAATGCTGAAAAGTGAGCCATGCTCTCATGGGCACCAGTGCAATCCCCTCACCATCACCGGCAAAGCAACAGTGCAACCTAGGGGAACTCGATAAAATGTCTGGTTGAGAAGACACAGAAGAGCCAGACTCTTGCCCTTCTCCCTCTCCAGCTGTATTGGGTTGAAAAGTAACGTTTTGAAAGTGTGTTTTCACAATGAATTATGGAAATCTGATCACTGGTTAAAAAGCAGATAAATGAGGAGGTGACTTTCACAAGTGACATGTTTTCTGTATGTTTATATGGATGCTTATTGTGAAGGCCTCAGAAGACTCTTAAACGCTGAAAACATTACCTCTCTACCTCACTCTCTACCCTCTATCACAACCCATACTGCTGTTACCAGACAGCATCTCTGCTCCACAATTACAATGACTTCAACAGCATTGTGTGTTATATTCAGCCTATTCTACTCCGTTCCGGGTATTTTATTCTACGATTTTTGAAAGAAGCGTATCTCAGGGTGTCAGGAGGCTTAATTTTCTCTCATACTTTCATAGGAAGACAATTACAATTTTGATTTGATGAACTTTAAAGCGGACGTCTGCCCCACTTCTGTTCTAAATGCTGATGTGAAACATGCTATGTATCCCTCTTGCTAACTTCGGCCCTGTCATACACTCACAAATCTTATTACCCGCATCTGGAGGTGACAGGTATTGCGCCGCTGCCTCCCCTCTTTCTTATCTAAAGATGTCTTGTTTCTGTAGGCTTTTCCGTAGGCTCAATGCTAAGTAAAAATTGTAATTATATTGATATTCCTCATTCAGGACAAAACCTTTGAAAGAACAGCAGTATGGCTAGCAGTCTGGGAAGTTGTGCAGCCTCGGCACGCCATGACAATGAGACTCCCCCCAAAATCACCCCACTGAGGGCTTCTGCCTTCTCTGTCCAACCATTAGTTTTGTCTCAGGGACAGCTGCAAGGGTCCCTACTCTGCACATATGACTTTCTCTCTTAGACTTGGGTATAAATAGAGCGGGAAGCCAAAGAGCGAGAGGAGGGTGTAGAGTTCTGTCTCTTTTCTGCAGCAGATATGATTGTCCATCATGTTCTTGGGCTGGATGAAGCCACGAGGAAAGACACAGATAGGGCTGATCTCCACCTCCACTCTCTCCACAGACACAGCTGCAGCTTGCAAGGTGACTGGAACAAGACTGGCTCAGGAAATGGAGTAGTGCATCACTCATTTTTCCTGCCTGTTTGCTCCTAATTATCTTGCAATACATTTCCCTGGTAGTTTTATCATACAGAAAGACAGAAGATCATTCTGATTTCAGCACATAATGACTACTTTTAAAATGGCTTGCTATTCATTCTTGGGTGAGCCTCAGTCTCTTCCTCCCTCCCTCAAGTTCACTGCCTCTCCTTCAGGGTTTGCTGGGGTTTGTTTTGGGGGGTAGGGTGTCAATTCTCTGATAATGTATTCCAATAAAAGGAAAAGAAAGGGCAGCAGAGGCGGCTTTCACTGTCTTTTGATAAGATTGTGGCCACACTGAAAGAAGTGTCAACAGTCTTGGTAATTTCATTTTGGCCAATACAACAACTCTTACGGGCTTGAGCCTACAACTCCTGTGTAGCCCCTAGTACAAATCAACAAAGCCTCTTTTATACTTGTCTTCCGATATTTCATTCCAACCTTAGAGAAACAGAGAATTGCTACAGGGCAATGAACTCTCATTTGCCATTGACATTTCTGCAATCCATCTCCCCGAGTTGGGAGACCCTTTCACAGACCCAGAACCTCACCAGCATAAGGAAGAATTAGTATAATTAAGAATTAGACACAAGGTCTCCAAAATGGGAATCATAACAATGACTAACGTCACAAGAGTGTTTTCAGAATTAATTCATGTAAGTAATGCACTTAAAAGACAAAAATGTAGGAGCTGCCACATCAGATTAGACCACTGCTCCATCTAGATGAATATCCTGTGTGCAACAGAGAGCAGCGATAAATGCAGGGTAGTGGAATTGGGGTCCCCCCTCTGTGCAGAAACAGGGTTCAGTCTAAGCATAGTCAATGCCAGTCCCTGGTTACAGCATTATTTTATGACTTAGGGGACATTTTTAAGCCCCTACAACCCACTGTCACTAAACAAAGTGGTCTTGCTATTAAAGGAAAGCACCAGGCACAGTAGGAGTCTGGTACAGTGGCTGTACAGCTCGACATTCATTCCTGTGCAGGACAGCTTCTGATCAAGAGTTTCCGCTTATCAATGAGAGAACCTAAAATTACCTAAAAATTTCAATTTTCAGAAACACAGTTGTTGAAAAAATGTGCAGTCAGATAAAAGTACTTATAAAATGGGTACATAGAAGGACACGCATGCACTCGCAAACAAGCTGGTTAAAAAAGCAACCTGATCCTCACTGGCTCTGCTTTGAGCAGGGGTGAGGGTTGGAACTAGATGACTTAAGAAAGTCCTTTCTAATTTTTATTATTCCAGGATTCTGTGATTCCACAATTTTCCATTGCAGAGTTCTGTCATTGAATATGAAAGAACTTGTGGTAAACATAATTTTTAATGAAAATATTATTAGGGAAGTTTCTCAGGTCCAGGACAGAAACTCCAGTTCAAAGCCGGAGAAAGAGGCTCACCCTAGAGCGTGATGATTAAGGGTGCGATAAGGGAGACCTGGAAGGGAGCAGACTCCCACGCTCCCTCACCCACACAAAGAGTCTTGGTCCTCGATCCAGTACCTCTGCTGAGGCAGGTCTTTTGAAAACTCATTTCATTATGAAAAAGTTTCATAAAGTTTCATTCTCATACTCCAAAATATCAAATGTTTTCACCATGGGGCATTCCTGTTTCCTGGCCAGCTCTACATGACTATGCATTCTCCAAGCACCTGCAGACCTTACGTGACTGCTAACATCAGTTGTGACAAGGTTAATGACAATATTTCTGTGAAATTTCATTATTTCAGATGGTTAGACACTTTTAATTCCTACAATTTTTTTTCTTTATGAAACAGCCTCATCTGAAAGTAAAATGGATGGGTTCCAATGAGTTTGTCTTCATTTAAGAGTGGCATTTTAAAATTGTTTTTACTTTTGCATTAAACATTCAATGTTCAATAGAAATAATCCATACAATGCAAAACCCTGCCGAAAGATTTTTGTGCATGATTCTACTCTATTCTATATTCTACTTCAGGACAGAGTAATGAAGAAAGAACAAATTAGAAGATAATCTGTGAAAAAAACAAATCCCTCATAACTGACTGAACCTTAAATGAGTCTCACATTACTGGGACTGGATAAAGTATCACCAGTGCCGGATTATTACATAAGAATATGTTAGTAATGTAGCAGGAGTCTGGTCTTTTAAGATGTGAAAGAGCGTTATCTAACCTCTCCGCAAAGTTCAGGAAGAGGAGCCATATGTCCAAATAATCATTTTCTTGCTGGTGTTTAACATGTCAGTTTTTTCAAGGGGCCTATTTCAAGTTTAAAAAAAAAAGGTGTGAAATGCATTTCGATTTTTTTTTTTGGCAAAAGCAGCTCATTTTCAAGCTTGCAAGGAAACAAGAAAAACAAAATCAAATGTCAAGTAGATTTGCTCTTTGTTGTAATTAATACACAAGCATTCGCTTTTAGATGGTCCTGAGCCTGAAAACAAGTCACGTCAGTTGTGGTGCTATTAAAAACGAGTAGTTCTCTGGGAATCAGAGGGCCAAGGGTTTGACCAGTGAAAATCCCTACTCACATCAGTGGCCCTAGGCCAGTTTACATCAGCTCAGGATCCGACCACAAAGGAGGGATGGTGGGGAGCTCAGTCACCCAGGGCGTGCCACGTGCTTGCAGTGCTGGGCCCTACACACCAGAAGCGATGGGGCAGCACAGAAAGGTAGGACAGGGGTCTTTCGAGCAGGAGGTGGGAAATGATTAACTGAAAACAAGGAGACTGCAAAGCCCCACACCGCAGACTACATGCGCGCTCAGTTTCTGGTCAAGGAGGTTATGTGAGATTTCTCTTTGAGTCAGAGCAATGTAGTAGATAAAAAGGCGCTGTCTAGCCAGGGGGATTTCCCGAGGCCATCGCAGACCAGCTCAACACGCTGTTAAGAGGCTCGTTTTCATGAGAGTTTTTGTTGCATCTGTAAGGCTGGCTCCAGGTCCCCTAGAGCTTTAAGTGCCACATCAGAGCGCTACCAGCCCAGCGCTGAATGCTTGGCACAGGACCAGGCATCTTCCCTTTCTTCTCTCGGTTTCCTCAAGTCAGCAGGTGGGGCTCCAGGGCTCCATCTTGTTTTGATTTGTGCGGGGAATTTTTTTTCTCCAAGAAGGCTGAAGAAAAAATTTCCTGTTGAGTATTTGCTCTTCTCCTCCTTTCACCCGTGTTGTTTTGTGGAGGCGTACAGAGAGAGAGAAAAAAAAAATAAAATTTTTCAAAGGGACTCACTATTTTTCCTGAAACGGGATTCTGGAAACACTTCATCACCAAGGTCTACTGGCCTGAGATCTGCTGTATTTACACCAGGGTGAATCAGTAGCAACTCCACTGAGGTCACTGGGAGAGCTCTGGCGGGCAGCTGCCCTCCCCGGACGCGGGGTCAGCCCTACGCAACCAAGCTCTTCAATGAGACCAGCCATGGGCCAAGCCCTGTGCCAGGTGCAGCACGGGTGCAAATGGATGCAGGGCAAAGAAGAGATCAACCTCCACCAACCTTCCCTGTGAGATGGTCATGAAAGTGCTGGAGCTCAAATGCTGGAGAGAGGAAGCAGGGGGCAAAGCCAGCATAGCAAAAAGTCCAACCGACAGCAGTGCGTGATACCAGCCGGGATAAGAGAGAACCGGGGCAACGTATATTATTTCGTTACTTATTTTCCCACACGCTTGTGTTCAACATGTAATTCTCTATCGTTTAGGTCACTGCTGGATTTAGCCCTATGGGTCTGAACAATTAATTATTTTCAGTGATAGAACTATTTCATTTTCGAAACTGGTTTGAACGGTAGATTAGTTCTAGATTAAATAATTTAACTACAGATCAGTAGTAGGTGTTTGCTCTATATTAAGTTGGCATATCACTGAGCAGGTATTACTTTTTAACATTTTAATATACTTAATCATTTATAACGCTACATTGTAAACTGGCTGAATAGCCATCACCTTGGAACACTACAGCCAACACCTCCAAATATAATCTCTTTTCCAAAGAGCCTTGTTTGATCTTTTAAATGATCAACTACAGGGAGAAAGGAAGGAATGTAACCACAAAAGACTATCAAAAGAAAGCTGCTTAACTCTGTGAGCATCAGCTCTCAGGTTGTATGACGTTAAGCAAATGCTATGCCTCAGTTTCCCCATCCCTACCTAACATCAGGACCTAATTGATCAATTGCTATAAAGACCACGCAGTTCTTTTTAAGATACATTTCCACAGACTACTTGAGGCAGACATTTCAAATGATTTATCAGAAAATCACTTAAAATGACCCTTAAATTAAAAAAAAAATTTGTGCTCAGCTGTTGTTTTAAATCAAGAAGCGATTCATCCTGTGCCTCAGCTTGCTCTGCAGCTAAGTGCTGAAAATACGACCTCCCTACTTCACAGAAATCCAGGGAAAGTTAATTCTTTAACAATTACATAGTCATCGCAACTCCTCGAGCAGAAGTCTTGGAGAAGGCAGTAATATTAGACACTACGGAAAACTGAGGCAGAAGAGGCCCAGAGCTCACACCGTAAGAAGCTCTGAGGTGCCTCACATCAGAACCCAAAGGATGTGAAGTCGCTTTTGTGCAGAGCAGCAGCGCCTGCGAACAGTACGGACATGCTGTGCTCCGCTGCCGGAGGAGGAGAAGGGCTTCAGACTGCTCCCTCCCACGCCACTTCTCACCCACGGCGAGAACCGCAGGCTGCTTCTGCTCTGCTGGAAACAGGGGCACCACGCAGATGTCTGCGATCTAAAAAGAAAAGCCAGGGTGAGAAGAAGAGGTGCATGGAGAAGGGAGGGCATATCTTCAGAGGAGGGAACACCACCAAAACTTCAGAAGCAGCAAAATGACTTTACAGAAAAGGAGAATTCTAGAGATGTGTCAACTAAAAGGGTTGCTCAAATGTCATCTGTGGGTTCAACCGATCACATTAAGGGCTGGGAATGATCAGTTTGGGTTACAGAAGTGTGCCGTCGGCACTGGAGGTCACTTCGGATACACAGCAGAGAAACTTGTCCTCCCATGTATTATTATTACGAGGTCTGAAACGCTGCAAACGGAGGACTGAGCAGTCGAGAAGGTGCAGTGCACGTTATGGAAATAAACGGGAAGCAAAATTAAAGGTTAGCAACTCTTTTTCCCTCCAGCTGCCATTGATATGAATGACGCCTGTTGTTGCACTGGCAAGGGGAAAGAAAAGATGTGTTAATGTCACTTTCCCTTCTCTAAATTCTTAGATTTGATGACTAACAGGCTACAACATTTCACTATGAAAAAGGCCTGTTTTCTGCTTAAAAGCACAAAAAGTATATAGAGAAAGTAATTTTCAAAGTCAGAGGGTTGTTTTGACATTTAAGAAATACTAAAACAGATTTTGGCTTTGAAATTTGTAAACCAGAATTACTTCCTGACCTGAGAGACAATCTGCCAAATTTCTAGCTGACCACAAGCTTTTCAGGGTAAACTAGAATTGTCAGATATGTCCTGTTGTCTAGGTGCATGCCTCTGTGCTTTTAAAATGAATGTTGATCAACCTTAAAACCCCCATAGTTTCTGAGACCTTTCCTACAAGCAACGTGCACCCCTTCTCGCAGCAACTGCAGAGGCAGTCCTCTCCTTAATAACTGTTTTGGTGTAACATTTTGCTCACTACTGGAGAACTCAATAGCTGAAGATTAATATACTAATGAAAAAAATGGAGGGAAATAGAAACACTTCAGCACACAGAAGCCAAATAACTCCTTTTATTTTATACCAAGACTTTGATCCTCCCACCAATCCCGCTGCAATACAAACCAATTTCATTTAATGCTATATCTGAAAAAGCCAGACTTCTCTGAGATTGCAAAACTCTGCTAAATCCCCAGGCAAACGGCAAATGGGCTAAGGGAAGGGTTCACAAATAGCACGTACATGCAGGTGGGCCACACATACATAGGCAGCACAACCTTGCTATGTCAGCTCCACAAGACTTTGTGCATAGGTAGTATCAAAGGGTCATCCTGTCGTGAGAGACGTGCAGGACTATGCATTGCTTCTCCTTGCAGCCTGTTTCTCTCACAACCCGTCCTGCCCACCTCCACGGCTCCGTTTGTCCAAATCGGGTTGTAAAATAGCTAGCCAAACCAATGTGGCTGTTTCAATTAGGCAAGAAAACAAAAATTTTCGTTGTTTCCTCTCCATACTTTTTTCCAGCAGCAAAGCCTGAAAACTTTCAGCCCAAACCGGCGACAGCTCAAGAAGCAGTTCTGCAAAGGCAGCTATGCTGAAGAACAAAAGCCTGCTGGAGTGGAGTGGGAGCAAAGAGGATGCTGCAAACTTTCTGTTGCTTCCTAAATGCCTCCCATATGCACCTGTGCTATTTAAATGATGCCAATTCTTGTATGCGCTATAATGGGAAATGCTTTCTTTCTAAGACTGCTTACTAGGTTTGTTTGTTTCTCCTACTTCAGTCAGAGTTGAAATGCAATTATATCTAAAGGTCTGTTGTGGTTTTTTGTAAGTTCTGTTCACAATAGTTAGCAGGAAAGCAGAGAATTTCCCAGCCTGCAACTCATACTCAAACTGCCCTGGGCATCCTTACAGGACGTAACTCTTTCTCCAGGGAAGGATTTATCTCCAACAGACTACCCAACTCGCTGACTTCTGCCTTTTATTAATTCTTCTCTTTTCTCTATCCAGCCATCTCAACATACCTTCCTCTAACCAACAAATATTTAAAAATCATATGATCTAAAAGATGACTCAGGAAAGCAAGAACTGACAAGCTCTGATAAAAAGATCCACGAACCTGGCACTCCCTGGTGCATAGGATATATACAGGCAAGAAGGAGAGAGATGTATACCAACACCGCTCAGCATTTGAATTGTTTTAGTAACGAGAATCACAAAACACTTAAATGCAATAGTGCAGAAGTTTTGGATCAGAAAATTATTTGTGAAGCTTAGGAAGTGATGCTGCTAGCAAAATGAGAAAAGCATCATTTCCTTCTAATGCCCAGCTAAAGGCTGGCTTAGGCTGTGATTCTGGTTTTGGCAGGAGTACAAGGACAGCTTCTTGTGAGAACCACTGGCAACACTAGACACCTCAAAGGGGAAATGATAAAGGGAAAACAAAACTGAGGCCTTTCATGAGCAAGATGGTCAATATGTAGGGCACACAGCCAAAGCTTTCAAAAAGCTGAGAAAAGATCGACGGCGCCCTGCTGTGTCGAGGGGATTTGTGGAGTTAGGTGTTCCTAGCTGGCTAAATTCAAGTTTTTTCTTCATGTGAATCCACAGTTTAGGCGCACAGATTAAATCTAACTAAATCTGGGGCTACTGAAAAGGTGCCTGCAGAAATGGCAAGCTGAAGTCTGTCTCATGATTACCACTTCTCAAGGAGCTCAGATCAGCTGTGCTTAGAAAATGAAATGATATGTATGTCCCACTGAAAAACCAGAACTGAATTCTTAACCTGGGGTTGCTACTGAAAATCTCCTGCATAATGCACAAGGCAGCGCCGAGCCTTGCTTTCGCTCCCAGAATCAGTGGTTGTGCCAAGCTGAAAAGAGTGAAAACAGTAAAAGCCCATTTAATCGGGGAAGTAAGACAATGGCACTCTGAACGCTGACAAGGAGTGGGCTTGTTAGGTTAGAAAAGCATCACTACAAAACCTCTGATAATAACTGAACTTCAAGAGCAACAGTATTCTGGTGAGCTAGGTCATGACTGCCACTAATATACAGAGGAAGAAACTGAGGTGCAACAACAGGAGCTCAAGTGACTTCCTCAGCTTCGGAGGGAGTTTTACAGCGAGGGTTAAAGTGAAAATTCATGTCTCGGTCCTGTTAGTAAACCACAAGCTTATATTGCTTTTACTACAAACAGATTTCCCTTCACCATACTGTACTTTTCTTCTTTGCTGACTGTTCAGTATGATAATCCAAAAATACCCGTATTTGTGTTATTTTTCACACGCACCACCCTGAAACAAAATTCAGTATGAAAGAAGAGCAGTTTCCTCCAATACTGCTCAACATCCAAACTAAGCAGCAGTAAAACTGTATTTATTCACTGACTAAGGTTTCAAACAGTGAAATGATTGTTACCGAGTTACAGATTGGACCATGCCCTGAGTAAGACCCCAGAATAGGTCTCCGGTGACAGCTCTCCCACCTTGACAGCCCTCAGGAGTGCTGGGGGAGAAGGAGGGGTGTATGCACGCTCGTAACTGGGGGCGATACTCAAATACATTCAAGCTTCACGATTACAGTAGGCAGAGTTTGGCAGGCTTTGCCTTCGGGAATGAAGTGGGAGACAGAACGAAGGGAGCTGGGTACCCGAGCCCAGGGCACGCGGGTGAGCGAGGCTCTGCACCTGCAAGCTGGTTGTGCCTGAAACGGGAGCTGGAGAGAGACGCGTCGGGAGCTCCCCGACGCCGAGCGTGCCCGAGAGCGCAGCCACGCTGCACAAGCCGAGCGATCCGAAGGCACGGGTGCTAAACGTGGTCATCTGCTCTTGCTATGTGAACTCTGGCAAGCCCTGTACCTTTCTCTATGTCTTTGTTTTCCTGTGTGAATATGTGATATTCCAACGAAATATAAATATTAATATTTGATTAACTCACAGCTACAAAGCTTAGCTCCTGAAAGTCTAGTACAGATCTTTGAAATCTTTGAAAAACTATCTAAATATGAATTCTTTTATTTTTATAGCATTACACTAACAGTGGAAGTTAATGAATTAAATAATCTCTGTCTATATTTGCTTACACCTTTCTGAAACTGTTACCTTTTCAGCAGATATTTCTCATGCCTTGTCTCAATCCAGAAATGACATTTTTGGTAAAGCTTTGCAAAAATCCATTCAGCTGTTTTTGAGTCATCCAAGTATGTAAAAAACAGTTTCCAGCTGTTAAGTTTTCCATAAGCCTTTTTTTCTTAAACACGCTTGTATAATTATAACATAGCTTCATTTTAAAACATCAAACTTGACACGTACATAGTCCTGAAAGAGAAGTAGCAGCACTGCCATGTTTGAAACCATTTGGTTTTGAAATAACAAGGTTATTACCATATTAAAATCTCTTTATTTTCTTAAAGATTCTCCCAGACACTGAGCTGCAGTTTTTCTAACTGTAGACACTCAATTGTGTAAATGACCAGTAAAAAAAGAAAAACAAAAAAAAAAAAAAAAGAAAAGGCACTTTTCTTGCAACCTGTGACTGAGCTGTAACAGGGAGGACTGGGGGACACTGCTTACACTGGGAGCAGGCTCAGACTCGTCAGTCTCCTACCTGCCTACAGTGCACTCTGCATAGGCACGTGCACTCTTGAGGAACAACACAGCTAGAGCTCCAGCCTGGTGTTTCCACAAGACCCAGATCTCCCTTATGCACCTGGAGAGACTGGCAATGGCTGGACCCACACACTTTTCAGTCCTGTCTGCTGGGGGGTGGCCTGGGGCTGCTCTCTCCAAGCCCAGGCTACTTACCCTGAGTTTTAACAGCTGGTGGGCTAATAGCTGGCACTAAGGTCAGAAAATGTGTAGGTGACAGGGTCTGCTTTCAAGATCATGCTTCAACTACTAGTACAGACCTACGATTATGTACTGTCTGAAAAACTTGGAACCGGCACTTAAGGTGGGACAAGGACAACTGTATCCCTTCCTCTTGCCCACAACATGTGGCGCTCTGTTGTGATGGGAACAGCTTTCCATAAAGATTCTGAGTTCCATTTGGCATTGCATATGTCTACTGTCTTCATTATTGCATCTTTGCATTTCAGTATAGAACAGCATCAAATCAGACTGGAGATGATTCCTCACTTATATTCTGCCTAGACAGAAATGCACCGGTATGATACCAAGAAGACAAGAATCAGCCGTTTACTTAATTTAAACATTTCCATTTAATCTGGAGTATTTCAGGTTTTGATGTCTTAGTGAAGTAACTGTTGGTTTTGAGAATATTAATGGTGGCTGAAACAGGAGCTGTAGTCTTACTGATTACATGAGTTTCACTCTCAGAACTATTTTTTTTATATGACAACGTAAAGGCATACGTGGCTTTTATGCCTTGCATGAACTGCTGGCCTCGGCAAGAATTCTTCTGTCAGGCTGGAGGAACTTCTTCTAAAGATGCAACATTTCTGCAAAAGGAAAAGTCACTGCACGTGCAGATTTCTATACGGGGCTCAACTCTGCTGATTTGTACAGACATGAAGGGGCTCCATAGCTGTTTCTCATTCAAAGTAAATAGTAGTACCTCCTGCTCTTGCCTTTCCTGGGCCATATTCTCATATTATGCAGCTGTGAGTCCACAGAAACTACCAATGTCAGTGACATGACAGTGAATCTGAGAAGACAGCTTGACTCATCTGAAAGCCAAAGATACAACTCTGATGGGCTTTCACAGAGAAATGCATGTGCATGCATACACCCGTCCTCACCTTACACCATCTGTGCTTTTATCTGTACACCTATAACTCAGCTATATGTCCACTGCTTTGAGAGGTTTTCTGAATGTGTTTCAAACTACATCAAACATATAGGCAGCGCTCAACAAACAAAATGTCACTGGAATATAATTACAGGGAAAAAACTCAGCAGCTCCTACCCATCACACTCTTCTCTCCGTACTATCTGCCTTGGGAAGCCCACTGCTAGGGAGCCTACAGTAAGAGACCCCATTGTAAGCAAGGGGCAGAGGTAAGATTGCTGTGGGAACCTTAACTCTAAATTTCCTGAGTTTAGGGAGATTAAAATCTTACTCTGCACATCCTATTAGCACACTTTTTGCGCATACAGAACATGGCCTAGGTAAGCATATTGTCTCTAAAGAAAAAGGTATACTCTTGGGTAAGTAGGTGTCTGTGCACATCTGGGCAACTCTAAGCTACATAATTCAGTTCTAATCAATGCTACTGGATTTTGAAACCCATCAATATAATAATGAAGTGGAAAAAGCAACAGAAAAAAATGTAAACAAGCTCTAAGTTATGCTGTATGCACTACTATTCTGAGCATCAGTGCCAAGACAAAAGAAGAGTAAGAGTTTGCCATTTGCTAGTTGTTAATAATCAAGAGAAGATCTGCCAGACAGTCTTCAAGGGCTCTGTCTGTCTGGACCAGTTAGATGCTGCAATACACAAAGGACTTCACACACAGAGAAAGAAAGAGTGTTCATGGACAATGATGCAGCGTTCTTAATTAAGATTTTCATTACTGATACATACATTAAGGTTTTGCTAATGCAAGTGCCCAAGCACTCTTCTGTGCAGGTAGATGTCTCTGATTCTATCTCTAGAAACCCTTTTGCAAATCATCATGAACATTCACCAGCCAAGGCTCAAAATCAGCTCACCTGCCCTTTGCTATAATGACAATGAAAAATCAAACCTGGTATTTTATGTGCCTGCCAGATGAGAACGTAACGCTTTGCAGGCGTGAGAACAAATAGGCTTTTGCAAGTCCGTGCTACAGTGCATTGAAACTGATTCTAATCTCATTTACACCTGTTTGATGTTGATGTAACTTCAGGAGCTTCAATAGCATGAGTATAACAAATGTTGAATGCAAAAATAATGAAAGAGACAACGCAGGTAAATGGAAAATGGGATAAAACACACACAACATGAGTTTGCCAAAGGTAGATTGTAGTAGACTAACCCGATAACTTTCTTTGATAAGATAACTGATTATCCAGACAAAGGAATGCAGTAAATTTAATCTATCAGTAAAGCATTTGATACAGTATCACAAGGCATATTGTGAGTTAAGATGAAGGACTGTAAGCTGAGCAAATGCTTACCTGAAGGGGAGATTGGGCAGTGGTGAGAAAAGAACTATTGGGCAACGTGAAGGCTACACATCCACAATTTTTTAGTTAAACAAAATAGCATTTTCTAGCTAGTAAGATTTGGGGGGAGCAGGTAACATTTCTTTAGGAGGTCCCTCAACGGGAGGGGTCATAGACTAGGAAAAAGTGGGAGCATGCTTAGCAGCCATAAAATGATCGATCAACTTCAATAAATTGCTCATTAACAATCTTTAGGCCTCACTCACCTGTAATGTTTCTGTGTTATTTCTACGGTTCTGTCCTTTGGGAAGTTCAAAGGTGCTACAACTCTCTCAGAAGTCTACTTGTGCAGTTGAATTAAATATCTAGTTCACTGTTGTGCTTTTAAAATATTCTTATTCCCAGAACAAGATGCCCATTCATCTACAGATCTGCTTGCTGAATGCCTTAGATCTCGTTTGAATGCTGGACCCTGCCTCCCAACAAAATGCTGCTGGAATAAGATGCGGAGGAGAAACACTTTGGTAAACAAAAGCATTGCTTCTCCCTGAACATGTTACAGGCTTTTCTTGATCTATTCAGGCTATGACATTTTGTGAATTTCTTCCACAGGACAAACTGGGCTGACCACTAGCAAGGCAGTGATGTTGCACTGGTATGCTGTACATACCAGGATGGTGCGCATCAAAACACAGCCATGACAGCAGGGAAGGGGAAGATGATGCCACAGAAGTCACAGTAGCAGGTATCAATGTGAGATTAATTTGCAGGCTCCACAAGAAATAATCTGCCAGCATATTTTCAACAAGTTAAGAAAAAAAACCCAGGATTTTTGACACTCTTCCCTGAGGCATGCCTCAGCCTACAGGTAATTTAATGACTAAAATTGTTACCTTTCCATTAAAGTTCAGTGGAAGAAAAGCTGCATTTTTTGCTTTAGTCTGCTGTGGCAGAATTTAATTATTTAGTGTCATGACTAGACGACGCTAAGCATACATGGACATTCACGCAAGAAATTTGCACTAAAAAACAAAACTTGAGGATTTGTTAAGAGCAAAAATGGAAAACCAGTTTCTGAAACACATCATTCTTTGGAGTTGGTTATACGCTGATCACACATAGTAGGTTTCCTTCACAAGCTTCAGTGCAAAAGAGCATCCAGAATGTAACACATTAATTTCTGTCTTTTATGTAAAAGTGGATTTATGGCAAAAAGCAAAATTCAATTAATCCCTTTTACAGATACCCAGGATAACTGAATGCAGATGAATATGAAATTTAAACACACATCCAGATCCAAATGTTGCAACTGATCCTTACTTTGGTGATAGGGTGAAGCATGAATACCTTGAAATTGTATGCTATTTGAAGCTAGGATTCCAATTTTGTCTCTGAAAAATGAAGCTGTTTAGCGTATGCTTAAGAAGCTAAAACATTAGAAAACAGCATTCAGAAAACTGATACAGATATCCTATTAAACTTAAAACTCAACATGATGGAATGGGAGAGAGAGAGATCTATTCAAATCCAAAAGCATTTGCTTTCAGTGGTGCGCAAAAATCTAATATTTTGGGCATGCAAACATATGAAATGAAAATATTACCTGGGGGGCTGAATTTGTGAACCATATTCAGCATGATATTATCCAAAATGATGGAAAGAAGCAGCAGCAAACAAGAACTTCAGAGGGAGAAAACATTATTTTTTAATACATGGTGAATCTTTTGTGTCTAAGATTTCCCATTCCCACCAAAAGGTAAAACAACTTTCATGAAGCATGGCCCAAAGACTAATCACATATGTTTGACATGTCTCATGGCACACAGGTAAACTACACGGCAGATGACCTTCATTTCTTTTTAGTGGGAGAGGTGGAGAGGAAAAGGAGACAGAGGAGATACTCTTATGAGCTCATTTTCAATCATGGTGTCCCACACATAGGACATTCAGCACGAACATGGATACTCGGTCTGGCACTCAGACCTCCGTGAGTATTTGCATTTTGGTGCCAGTTTCAATAGTCAAATCTATGATCTTTTGATCAAAAGGTAACCTTTGGGAAACCACCTATTTCTGGATATCCAGTTTTATAGTAACGACTCCTCCAAGCTCTACTTGCTCTTGGTACCATTTTTACGTTATGTCTGGTGTGTACATTTTGTGAAGACAGGTATACAACATAATGCTAAAGCCGGGTGCATCAAAGAGCCTTTCTGCATAGGGAGATTTCAGAAAAAAAAGAGAGACATTTGGTGATATAACTGTAGAATAGCCAACATGCTTGCCAAAGTTGGAAGATAACTTACCATAACTTCAAAGGGAATATTCTGAAAAACTCTGCTATGCTCTGTAGTTGTGCTATTTTGCGCAATGATTTCAGACCTAACAAACCGGACTATCTTAATATTTTTATGGTTGGTGTTCAAACTGCTGTAGGAAATGCTGCTACTGATTCAGCAAAGTGGTCTTTTCCATCCAAATACATAAAATTATGCCAGTGTGGGGTAAAAGTGCACTGAACAACTGCATTTTCTTGCTGTCCCTTTCTCTTCTCTAGCTAAATCGAAAATATTATGCTCCTAGAACTGTCTGGTTTGAAGTCCTTTTTTTCTGTACTGTGTTATACTTCAAAAAAAGCTAACACTCAATACATTATATTACGCTAATTAGAAGAAAAATAAGCCAGAACAAAAAGATCTCGAGTAAGCATAATGGCAGAAAGGTGTGACATTTTCAGCTGTCATGCTGGCCAATCTTAAATTCAATCTCATCCAGCTTCAGTGGATATCTTGTAGGTATTGCAATTAGAAAGCAGGCTGCATACATGCCTCTGCTGTAATCCACACATCAGCTGCACGGCTATGGGCAGCCATTATTAGTTGTTAAATAATTTCAATGTTAACACTTAAATTCATGTTTGAACGAAAAACTAGTATCAAATTTTGCCCTTTTTTTAACCTGGCTACTTTTCTGGTTTTCTGGATATTGGGTCTGCCTTTATTAAAGACATTTCAGAGAAAACCATGAACTTTGTCAGATTTGGTTTAAATAAAGTGTTTTTTTTTTCATGTAAATCTATTGTTTGAGTCCATTCGATGGTTATGTCTTCAGAAAAAGAATAAAGCTTAAAGTTGTGGCACTTGTTCAAAGAACATTCATCCCTGGGTGCATTCCCAGTTATATAGTTTGATTTCTATAAACACACCAGAGCAGAATTTCTGCTCCACTGCTATTTCTAGCCTGTTTCACCATCTCTCTCATTTGCAAATGCCAAATAAAGGGCCTCTGCCCATGTTGTTCTCTTTTTTGGAACATTCTCTTCCTTCAGGAGACACACAAAAGCTGGGGAAATCCTATCCCTTTCCTGTCTCAAATTGCTGTGTAGGTGACGATTCCCTTCCAACAACTCCTTATTTTCAGAAGCAGATCAACTGATTCTTCAGAATAATTTGCATGTCTATTTATTACGTTAATTATGATAATTCTTGAAAAATGCTAACTCTTGAAAGCTGTTGTAAACATAAGGCTTATTACATCTAGACTTTTTTGGCATTTTGCAAATGCTCATTTTTGATTCATGAATGAGCTTGACCTGGAGGTTATTATCCTCCTCTGAAGTAATGGAGAGCTGCTTAAGAAACCTGAGAAAAGATGCCTCCTCCCTGTTCCTGAGGTAGCAATCACTGTTGTTCCTCATCTGCAAAACAATACTAAGCACACTAACCAAATGATGGATTCCGAGGGTGCTAATTAGTTGCTGTTTCACGATGATGGTTCAGAGTGCTAACAGATGACAGTTTGGGGGTGAGCAAGTACCAACAGCAGGGACACATATAGAGATATCAAAGACTATTTGAGCATCATCATGTCTGATAAAGGAATACGTGTTCTCAGAAACCGGCAACTGCCAGGCTGGAACACTGCTGGGTGTCTTTTGACATACAAATCACTGACCGTATGATGGATGGTTCTCATAACTATGATGAGATCACTAAGACGCTGCTCAGCTTCCCTTAGGTCATCATTACTTGACCGAATATGTCTTCATGAAGCTGAGCAATAAATGGCACTTTTTTTTTTTTTTTAAAGAGGATGTCAAATAACAAGGATTAGAATCAGTGCTGAATCTAATAGGAATGATGCTGGAGTTCAGTACAACATGGTTACATCTGAAACCTATTTCAAGGAAATGGACAGATGTTCATGGAATTAGGTTAACATGTCCCACAGCTTCTTTGTATATGGATCACTTTGGTGCATTTCTGATAGGCACTTACGAAAGCTAGCAGCGGATAACTCTTCAATATTGTATGGGTTCCATCTGAATAGGTAGTGCTCTGGAAGTAAAAGAAGTGTCCTACTGTAGCTGTTTATCCTACTGTAGCTACCTATCTTACTGTAAGTACGTTGGTATTGTTCATACTGTTACACACTGTTGACAATATGATAGAAATGGCTCAAGACCTCTGAAAGACCCTTCTTCCATGAAAAGGTAGATTTTTGACAAAGAATCCACCTGTTTCTCTCAAACTTCTGAGGACATTCAAGTGGAGCAGAGGTTAATTGTGTTCCTCTTAAGTGGGAACATTATTTGGGGGAGAGATCCATGAAATCCTTCCACCTCCAAAACCTTGATGCCATATGTGCAGCCTGGGGGAGGAGGAGGAAGACAGCTCTGAATCATTGGCAAGTTGTGGGTAGGGATATGAGAAAAGAGTCCAGTGCTGGGTACTGAGGCAGAGGGCAGAACAAATCAGTTATTATCTCTAGATCAGAAACATGCTTGACAGGAACCATTAACAGCTTCTAATAGAAAAATGACCCAACTCTACTTTTTCTGTTACCCAAAAGAATTCAGGGTATCAATGGCCTGAAGAATCGATCTTCCAGAGAGAAACGAGAGAACCAGTACAAACAACACAAACTTTACGCACGTGCCTGAAACAGAGTGAGGCTCCTACGGAGCTTGTGAAGTTGGGAATAGGGGAGCACAAAGAAGCCGTTGGCTGTGGAATAAGCCTGACCCTAGTTTTACAGGTCAAGAAACAAAGGCAGGCAGATGGGAAAGGTCTTTTGCATGGTCACAGTGCAAAGCACTGTCGGAGAGGGATTTCAGCTTTGGGTTTCCACATGCCCACCTACCACAAAGCCAGCTTGCTGCTTCCACCTAAGCTGCCTTGCACTGCAGAGGTAGAACAATGCTAAACTGGTGCCTTTCTGCAAATGTTGAAGGCACACAGTCCCTGCCACAGACACAAATGATTTTGCTGCTGCTGCAGGAAGTGTTAACATAAGCGGTGTGCGCTTCACGTCCCCGAGTATCATTAACACTTCTTATCGATATTATGAAGTTCTGCAACAAAAATAATAGGATTTGTCAGGGGCCGTTATGAACCGCCCCTGCTGGATAAATACATAATACATGATGGCAAAGGTCTGATGGGACTTTAATCAATTGCCTTTCCGAGTCAAATAAATGTCATGTTAGACATAAGCCATGTTGCATTCTGTGGGGGCCTCTGCTCCCCTTGTCTCACGGGCCTGACACTGCCACAGGGAACTATGCACGCGCATAGGATCCTACTTATTTGTAGCAAATATATCAGAGCAAAACTGGAACAGCACGTTGTAAATTAGAGATTTGGGACACCTTATAATGAAAGGCAAAGGGGAAAGGAAAGAAATATGGGGACACCTCAGGCGTGACAGGTCAGCTCAAATACATCTCCTTGGTAGCTGGCATCATGGTGCCACCTTCAGCAGTCACTGCAGTATATCTCATGGTTCTGCCCACAGGGCGGGGGAGAAGGAGGTGTGCCTTTTCTTTCTGCACCGCCAAAGCAGGGAGTCAACTTTACATGTTAAGGTCATGTATTTTAGGTCTAGTATGAGGAAAAGAAAGCCCTCTGTTTCAGCATGCACCTGAAAATGTGCATTATGAATGTCCATTTGCACTTTAGCATCCCTTTGCAGAAACTGCGATCAAAATACAACTTGAACATAAATTTGCAGGTTTATTTCCTCTCCCAAATATGAAAGAGCTATTTTTCTTACTGTGCTATGCCTTTTTCATTTTTTTTTTTTAAATTCCAGGCAGCGCTTTAACAGTCATCTGCTTTCTTCTCTGAACGGGTAGGAGACATGAATTTAAATTGCAAAATGGAGATCTAAAGTAACACAAAGTCTAGGCACATTTGGACATGGAGTTCTAAACCTAAATTTGAAAGCCCTCACTATTTTTGGCATTCACTAAATAGCTCCAGCTTGGACATCCCAAAACAGTGGCTTAAAATGCTGGTGGACATTTGGAAAACTGGTCTGTCTTTACTTAACTATAGTAAATATTATGAAGTGGTAGTGCTGTGTTTCCCTTTATATCGCAACAAGAAGCACGATTGTTTTAAAAACACTAGATTTCACTGCCAATATGTATGAAGGAATCCCAGCAAAACGCAAACTTTTGTTCCAAATACGCAAAACCATCACGTGTCAGAACCTGGCAAAATTAAAACCCAAAAGATAACAAACAAACTCTTCCAAAGGTTCCATCCTATATCCCCCCAAAAAAGGAAAAAGCAAAATTTAAACTGTAAAAATTCTATGTCTTTCCATTCTAGGTCTTAAAAGCACAATTATCTGGATTATTATAGTATTTTCTTCAATTAAAAAGGTCACCAAATTGACCAGCTACGTAGCAGAAGCCAAACTCCAGTGAATGAGACTAGGCGAGAAAAGAATCCTACATAACATCTTCCAAAGAAACCACTCACAGATTTTTAATCCTGATACTGTTAGATGTCAAAGAGAATACAGCATATTTACTCTACCCAGATAAGAAGAGTAGATCAGTATTAGACAGGACGACACACAGGACTGGGTAAGGAAGTGTCCCATGCCACAAGGTCAGCTCTCGGCAAGGACAGGTTGAAATGCTGGCTGACTGTTTTCTATACTTGTTTTATGCTTGCACAGCATGCAATACTATACGTTTTATTCCGAATCAGAGCGCAACAGTGTAATGCCCATCGCAACACGTATATCCCCAAATATAACAGAAATCTTCCATATTGTCATTCAGAAATGCACATATAAATTCCAGATCAATCAATCATATAATGTCACTGAAGTAAAACCGAGTCTCATAAGCTGGCACTGCATTAAAATCCTGGACTGCTGCATTAGAATAAAATCTCAGTACGGAGTCCTGTGGCCATGGGGAGCAACAGAGAAGTTCACAAGGGCTCCAGGGTGCCTTGGATCGAACTTAATGCACAACTCGTACCAATGAAAAGTGTAAAATGTTTGGTATAAATACTTACAAAAGAGACAGGAAAGGTTCCTTCAGAGGAAGGCCACAAACTGATCGTGAGTGATCTGAGAAGAAAAGGGAGAAAGAAAAAGGGAAATTAAGTGACAATAAACACACTAAATGATACCAATACAAAACAGGGATTGAAGACACTCACAGATAGTAGCAGTTCCCGCAGCAGAGAGGGAAAAAATCCAAGGCGTTTTAAATTCACAAACTGCATAAATCTTGGAAGTTTTAAAATTACCTTCAGAGAAGAGGGCTTAGGCATATTATTAGGGCTGAGTATGCTTACATTATGGCTGATAGCTGCGCAAATAATTTGTGTTGCCTTAGTTCCTTCTGTCAACACAGTATCTTTTGAACTCGACAGATTTGTTACCCTGAGACCTCTAAGGAAAAAAATGGCTGCACAAAAGTGGAACGGCTAAAGGACTGCAGACTTTTGGTAGACTACAGGTCTGGTTTCCAAAGTCTACTATAGAGTATCTAAACTTTATTGCCAACTCATTTTCCAAAATATATTAACCTGGAATGAAGCAACAGACAAAATGAATCAACGCCTGATGCTCTGAATTGTAACAAGAGGATACACTCCTGTCGGACACAGAAAACAAAGGCACAGGCCCCCGGAATGTTCAAAGCTACAGATCACTCCTGTTGCGCCTTCCCTTCACCAAGCGGAAAGAAATTTAGGCAGTCAGACCAGGCAGTGCTCTCCAAAAGACTGCTATCAGGGGATCAGGACACCGACCGTGGGATCCATGGGGGGTACTCCCATATTTAAGTCAAGGCCCTCACCTACTGTTTCCTGCCCAATTACACGGAGAGATTAGCTCTATCATTCCTCAAAGCAACTAAAAATATTCGTAGAAGTACAAACCTAAGTTGAGACAGTGAAGGAAAAGTGAGGAGCTGTCACAGAAGAGAAAGAGGGAACGCAGGTAGAAAATTTGTTCAGAGTTGTAGCTATAATTTGTGGGAATTATGAGCCTGGTGGAGGAGAGTGTGAGATAAATCATGTGTGCGTATCTAGGTTGGTCATCCAGCAAGAGAGGTGGAAGAAACACAGCACAGAGCAGCGAGAATGACAAAAACTGCAGGGCAGCAAACAAGAAGCTTATAGCATCCTTCAGATAGGCCACCCAGAGAGGTCCTATTTAACAGCAAATTTCTCTTTAAAGAAGCTGATTGCTGCCATATGTAAGGAAGATTGGCATGAGACAGATGGCAGGATGGATTCTGCCCAGACTGAAAAGCTAAAGAGCCATAAGATGAAAGGAAGGGCAAGATCAGGCTGGTGAAGAGCAGGTCACTATTTATCTTACTTTCAAGAATCCATTACTCTGATGAAATTTCACAGGGAAGTTCTTCTGGTGGGAAAAACTCCTTTGCCAAGCATGTATCCCTTATTTTCCTTCTACATTGCTCCTGAAGATTTAACCAGGAAGAATCCCATAGACTCATCTGCGAGAGACTATATGTGAAGGACTGTAAGTGGCTGGTAGTTGGGAAATATTTCTCTCAGGGTTTTGGGCAGATGGGACAGTGAGCTGCACACCATGAAAGAACCTGAGACAAAAGGTCTGAGCCAAAGAATGTGCCTTGGAGCTCCAGAGTTAAATAAAAAAGAAAGAAAAAAGGTAAAAAAAAAGGAAAAAAAAAAGCAGGAGGCATCCAGCACAGGAAAAAAAAGCAGAATGGAAAATTTTAGGCCGAGTGGTTAGAGTTTGGCTCTGTCATAAGCAACATAAAACAAGTTCTCTTAAGGGAAAGCATCAAGCAACTTCAATGACATGGATGCCAAAGAATTCTACAAATTATGGCCTGAGACTCTGGAGGTGCCGAGTAATGACTTACACCAACACTACCGCTGAATTTGCTGTAAGAACTGAACAAGACTGTCGTACCTAATTGAAAGTGTAGGGTAATTTTAGACAGGCACAATATACTAGAAGTCATAAGCTAGAATCTGGCAAATCCCCAGAACAGAAACACCGTAATTTTTTAAATGATTGCAACTGGTCTGGACACTTGATTACCAGTTTTGTTCAAAAGAAAATACATGAAAACAAATCTTTCCATGTAAAGTATTGGAAAAACAAGATGTGTCTGAGGAAGCTATGATTCATTCCAGGTTAGATAACTGCAGAACACGTATGCGGGAGAGAAGTGGGCCAAATCCTCTTCTCACTGCCCTGTGCAATCGTGCTGACTTAATTGAAACCATGAGCAGAACCTGAACCATTAAAATGCTGGGACGAAACTTTTTATCACATGGCGCTGTTTGTCACTAGAGACATACTTAACCTAATTACATTAGATTAACACAGTAGATTTCTTCAAGATACATTATTATATAATAGACTGAAAAATGAAGTTTAAGAATACTGACTGTTTTCCCCGGGTCTCTGTGTTATAAGCAGAATAATTACCCATCTCTATGTTGTTTGTTTTCAACCCAGTATGGCTCGGGTGGCGTGGACAAAGGGAATCCACTGAACTTTTTCATGCTGAATTCCTGGTGTTAATTAATCATTATTACTTGGAAGCCGTTTTGGTCACTGGACACAATAGCCAGGGGCTAATCTTAAGTCTGCCCTTGCTACACTGCGGCCAGATTCTGCCCACTTTCTTTGTTACGTGAATAAGTTCCATTTAAAGCACAAAAACTTAGAGACAAGCAAGGCCTAAATGTTAAGAATATTTAGGAATCTATCCCCCCTTGAGTTTAATGAGATAAAGGTTCCTAACCACTGAAGAATTTCCATTTATGGGGAGTTAAGATGGTGAAATCCAGTCATATGAGTTACATTATATAAGCAGGTAAGCAATTTATGAGGCTAACTACAATTTTCAGAAGTGACTTAGGCATTCACATCAAAGTCCACTGGAAGTCAGTGAAATTTTGGCTGTAAACCACCTGGGGACTTGAGAACATTTTACCTGTGTTAGCTTAAGCACTGCTTACTTTCAACGAAATTAAAATCTTAGGTGCCAAAGTAATTTTTGCAATTGGCATTCAGGTGCTTCTCACAATTTATTCGGTAAATGGCTTGAGTTAACCTGCTTCAAGTGCCTTTTTCTTAGCAGTAAATTGGGACAGCGATTCTGCTCCATTTTTGCAAACCGAATTAGGATCTCTCTGATGCAATGCACTACCAAGGTGAGCAAAGTTATGCCTTCAGCCCCTAGACTGGCAAGAAGCTGGCAAATTACGAACTGCTTTAAGCAGGGAGGACTAGCAATGGATTCAGATAATCCTAAACTGACTGCTCTTGCCTCAAAACATTGTCACCTTTTACCGATATGGAATCAGCAAAGGGCACAGCTTTATCATATGTAATCTACTCAGCGAACTGGATCTACGATGCAGAGTCTTGTTGCCCCTCTCCTCCTGGATACACTGCACCTGCTTGATACCTAAACTAGAATTTAATCCCACTGGAAGAAAAAGAAAATAATTAATAAAGAATTCCTCAGTTCAGAGGGGGCCAAATGCTGGGGGAACACAGTGAAAGAGGAGATGTAGCTGAAATTCAGTGGAGCCCTGTAAACGGTTTGAGGGGGCAGAGAGGCTGACACAGCAGAGACAGATTACAGCAAAATTAAATTGAGGATTTTAGTGGATATAATTGTTGTTTTTATTTATTAATGAACAACAATAATACGTGCTCCTAAACGGAATACAAGGTTTGACATTTAATCTGAGTGCTCATACTATCCATAAATGTTCATAAACGTCACAAGACCCCTACCCTTTGATTGAATTACAATCTAGTATGCAATTTAGGAAACATGGATTAATCTACATAGATTTATATTTCTGCAGGTTACATTGTTATTTGTTGATTTATACCCTTTTCCCCTATGTGTCCTTTCCATTGAGAATTCAGGAAAACACATGCAAATCTTTAAGAGGAGAGCAGCTCAAAATCCCGAGACTAGCAGCAGATGGAAACTTGGTTTAGTGAAACCTACACTAATTATCATTTGCTTTTTGAAGTCACCTCTGCTTATGGCCAGCAAAATCTTAGTCCCTGTGATACCTCCTATTACCTCCACATTAACTCTTAGTACAGCCAGCAATCACCTAACATGTTTCTTAGCAATGCTGTGCAATTAAACCACCTTTCAATCAGCTTGCTGAGGAATCCAGAGATGGAAACTGTTTTAATATTAGGAGTTAATTACAAGAATGCAGAGGAAGGCAGTCAAATGTTATGTTAGCATACCAGAAATATGACAACGCCTTAGCCACAGATGTCACATGCAAGGTAAGGAGCCACATCAGGAAAAGTGACAGGTCAACGTATAGAGGAAAATGATCTTCAAGTTCTGCTCTTTTTTTTTTTTTTTTTTTTTTTTTTTTT
>Ga0065711_1003654_pt1 | contig 29362 bp, 21 predicted proteins | sample Hoacrofraction12_FD_59098 | JGI IMG/M metagenome (GOLD analysis project Ga0065711, IMG submission 59098) | Hoatzin crop microbial communities from Cojedes, Venezuela - Epithelial fraction 12 v2 (version 2) | ecosystem: Host-associated > Birds > Digestive system > Esophagus > Crop | place... | reverse complement strand
TTTTTTTTTTTTTTTTTTTTTTTTTTTTTTTTTTTTCTGCGGGGGCTTTACCTGCTCTTCCCATCTTCGCCCAGCCCTTTCGCCCGGGGGAAGAGGCCTCTTCCCCCCCCACCTCGCCCCAGCTCCCACCTTCTCCCCGCTTCTCTGCTGCCGCCCTCCCGGAGCCCGAGGGGCAGAAAAAGGGGAACTTGGCCCCCCTCCTCCGCCAGATCCTCATCGCTCCTTCTCGGCCTTATTGTTGTTCTTCAGCTGACTCGGCGCCTGAGAAGAAGGGGAAGGTATTGGGGTTCACCCCCCCCCCGCCACCACCGTCTCTACGCTTGGAGTGATTGTCTAAAAAAGAATTAAAAATGGCCGAGAATGTGGTGGAGCCGGGCCCGCCTTCAGCCAAGCGGCCTAAACTCTCCTCACCGGCGCTCTCCGTGTCCGCCAGCGACGGCACAGGTCAGTCCTGGGGGCCCGGGTACTCCGCTTTTCTCCCCTCTTCTGCCTAAATCTCTCCCTCCCGCTCGCTGCTTTTGGCTCCTGCCTGCCTTCGTCCTTTCTGTCTGTCTCTCTCTCCCGTTTTCGCTCCGTTTGAACCGGTTGGCGTTAATGGCACGGGGAGGGTGTTCGGATGTTTCTGCCCTTCTGGTTTTTTGGAAGTGATTGAAAGCAAAGCTGTGCAGTTTATTGTGCTTTTTATCAGCTGCGGATAAGACTTAACAGTTTGTCATTTTCGTGCCTTCCACAATAGTAGTTATTACTGAGCTCCTTGCTGAGCATGTAGCTTTAATGTCAGTTGCAGAAATACAAAATAGTGCTAAAGATGATGCTTTTGTACACTTTATTGTTGAATTATGTGTGTATGTTCACGCACACAAATACGTCTTGTTTCTTATTTTATTTTGCGTATACAGGTTTTTTTTAAGGCTCATTTAGCAACGAGATTTTTGTATCTGCTGGTTTTTTTTTTTCTTCTTCTTACGTGCAGTCTGCTTATTTGATTTACTTTTTACAATCCTTCTTACTCTTCCTTGCAGAAGGATACCTAAAAACTGCTTTTGTGATTCAAATAGACCAGCGCCTTTAGGAAAAAAAAAACAGCCAAAACCAGAATCCAGGTCCCAAGCTTGGGGCGTAAGGTTTATCGAGACTCTTCTTAGAAATGAAATGTTATTTCACCTTATTTGCATTAAGAATCAATGTGGAGTGCAGTTCATCTTGCATCTCCCATTTCTTTGCAGCGAGACCAAAATGTCTGAAATTCCCCTGTAGACTTAAGGGCCGTGAAGATAAAGGGGCTTCTCTGCAGTTCTGCAAAGGTCTTTGGTGATGCTGTGAAGGCAGGCTATAGACTGCAAATTTTAGGTGTCCTAATCCCCAGCAAATATAAACTGGTTGTACTGGGAGAGGGGGAGGGAGTAACAAAGGGCTGTTCAGCTTTTTAATGCTTCTTGTGAAGCAGATAAATATTTGGTGTCATTTTGCTATGAGAGCACTTGGTAACCTGTCCCACAGGAGTTTCTTTGAACTTGCTTTAGATCTTCTTAGCCTATGGGATATGGAGGAGGCCTTCTCCTGCCAGAGTCTGGTGAGTGGTGGCATTTCTGATGCCACCGGTGGCCTTGTTCAGTGCAGTTACAGCTGGCAAGAAAAAGGAAGAGTTGGTTGCTTCTTTTTAAAGAAAGCTCCACATTTGACAGTAAAGAGAAGGTTTTACTAGCCGGGTTTTGGTTGAGCAGTGGACGTGATTCTGCTTGGAATCATCTTCAGAATTTTGATTTTTGACTTCTCTATTCCTGGTGAATGATGCCTTAGTTTTGAAAAGTTTGTGTGTAACTTCTAGAGCATATTAGATATAGGCGATATTATGTTGTAACTGGAGGACATGACTGCTTGTAATATCAACAGGTCTGTAGTAAGAGAGTAGAAGAGCGATGGAGAAGCTGCTCTTTAGCTAGAGCTAGTTGTTGAGTTTTTTGTGCTGGACTTGGAAACCAGTAGTTTATTCAGTAGCAGCCATTTTTAACTTGTCTTGACCGTGGTTATCTTGCTCTGTTTAGAGAGGTGAAATGAAAGTGTATTTTGTGAGAAGTCCTGATACTTGAAAAATGTGAAAGTTAAAGGCGTATTTTGATTCAGATCAGTGCACGTATCCAAGTTAAGACATCTATGATCAAATACGATTTGGATAATTTGTGATTTGTGAATGTACTTCAGTTTAACAGGTGCAGATTTTCACAGGATGCTTTAGTCTATTTTAATTCTTCTTAGCTTACTGGGCAGCTTAATAAATGAACTTTTTGCAGTTGTGAAGCACTAGGGGTTGTTGGACAATTTCAGTAGTGCACAAATGGGATAACTTTTCTCAAAGTGATTGAGATTGCCATCACCTGGTAGCTATGGAGAGGTTTATAGTGGTGCAAACACTTTATATATGCTACATAAAAACTATTAAAGAATTCTTACTCTTCTAGATTTTTGTTGTTGGCAACTTACTTCCTGGATTTGGGACAGTTCCACTTTGTGTGTGTGTTAACATCATGATACCTGTTTCCCAAATTAAATCAAACCTCTTATCCAATAAGCATGTTTTGAGGGTTATATTTTTCATTTGCTGCTTGGACACTGCAAGGATTTTTTTGTCCCACTTTTGCTGCTGTGGGAAATGGCTTTGACGTTTAAGTTTTTTAACCTATCTGCTCCTTAAATTTGTTTGGAAATAGCATGAGGAGCTTTCATTAAGTAAATTCCACTTATAGAATCTGTTGTATTGTCCCTGCTCCTTAGTTAATTATAGAAAATAAATAACATGGTGCTTATGTACTTACTCAAGTACTCTTTTTAAAACTGTTAGATTCACAGCATCATTAGAGTGAGGGAAGGAGAAAGGCAAGAAACTTGCACTGTTGATGAATCTTTCAGCATGTTTCTTTTGCTGTTAACTTTTTGACTTATTTCTTAATCTGAAATACTGTTTTAGTGTGTTAGATACCTGAAAGTGACTGACTCTAGTTAACATATTCCCAAACTGGCAGGTGTTAAGTGTATTTATGTTGAAGACTAAATAGGGTCTCTAATTCACTCATGCTTTCACTGTAGGCCTGGATGATTCTGGTATTCTGGATTTGGAGTGTGCTAAACTCAGATGTTGGTGGCTTTCTTCTAAAAAGAAGTTGGCAAAGATTGTCCTAATAACATTTGATTTATTGGCAGCAGCCATATAGCTATATTTCCCACTGTTGTTGCGGTGCTGCATCCCCTTCTGTCTTAAAAGTCTTAAATGGTTTGTGTGTTCCCTGCTCAGAATTTGCTTTGCCATAGAACGTACTCTGTTAGTGTAGTTTTGAGGTGCTTCATTAATGTCAGTTCCTTCTTTAGGAAGTAAGAATAACATAGGCTTACAGGGAAGCTGAAAGGTTTGTAGTACATTTTGAAGTAACTTAGAAAGTCTTGGTATTGTCAATGTTGTGTAGTATATTAGAACGTTTGAACAGTCTGATTTTTTTTCTCAAGTGTTGTGTCGTTCTAGAATAGCTTCAGGAGCAGGACTGTGTGGATTCCCTTACTTAAACTGCCACAGGTTTTTCTACAACTTTTTTTTTTTTTCCTCTTTAAATGTTAGATTTGTTGCAAAGAGGAATGGTAATTATACATCTGTCTTGTACAGAGGTTAAGTTTTCTGAAGGCTGTTACAAGTCTACGGTGGGATTGCCTTTTGTTGGTAGAGTATCCTTAGTTTGGGATGCGAGTTTGTGATACTGGATGCTCAGCTCTTCTCTACTAGCATGGTTACACTGACATAAGTACTTTGCCAGTGTAGCTCATTTTGCCTACCTTTCCTTCCTGGTAGAAACACTGTTTTGATATGTTGCACCTAGTCTTCTTTCTTAAACATTGTATTAACAAATTGGTGTACACCAGTCTGTTTCCCACCCCCCACTATAACAGAATAATTTGAGTGCATCCTAAAGAGTTATCTCTGAGTAAATGAGTGGAAGTCTTTCTTTAAAGATACGTTTTTAACTGGATGCCTTAAACCAGTGTGGTTTTTTTGTTTTGTTTTTTAATTTGGCTTTTTTGTTTGTGAACCCCTCATTTTTTTCCCGCAGTTATGCAGGTGTGCTGAAATTGCCACGTACAGATTTCTGTGTGGTATATTCAGGAAGGGAGAGTTTAATCATGTTTTACAGCCCCCACACTTAGAGATAACCTGTTTTCTGTGAACTAGAAAAGCTTTTTGGGCTCTGGGTTCAGAACCGTGTTTCGTCAAGGAATAAAAATGGAATATACTGTCTGCTGCAGCATGGTTGTATGGTATGATGTCCTTGGGTTGCTAGATCTGAAAATAGAATTTTAGGTGCTTAGTATTTCTGGATTGCTGTGACGTTGCAAGTCAGTTTCCTACAATTAGTTGGCAACCGTTGTTATATCAGAGATGGGTGTATGTGTTTGTGGTATGTGCATTAACATCCTTGAATTACTATATCCAGAAGTCGCGTTTTTCTGAGTAATAGCACATCTTCAATCTCCCTTTCGGTACCCATCTTATGTGAAGTTTGAACGTTCATTTTTTTTTTTTTTTCAGGAACAGCTTCTGACCTTTAAAACTTTTCTCTCGCTGACATCAAAGGTCTAAGACTTGTAATGAAACTTCTCACCTGGATTACTGCAGTTTTGACTGATACTCATCTTTCATTTGTTCCAAATGTATCGGGATGTTTCTTTGCTCAAAATGAATCATATTAATCTTGTCTCGCTGCCTTTTCCAGAGGCATATGCGTGGTTTTCAACTCAGTATTCAAACAGCTATGTTTTTTTTTTCCCTAGTGTTTGTATATACTACTTTTAAAATTAAGTACTTTCAGCAAATCTGTTTTCTGGCTAATGTTTAAGACCAAGTCATTAGCTACATTTAGCTTACATGTATCAGTTAAGTATTTTTATCTTTTCTTGTTGAGAGCCACTTTTTTTTTTTTTGCTTTTTCCCCCCCCCAAGTATTATTGGTTATGAGATGAGATGTGCTAAAATATAGTTTCATGGATGGCATATACTGTAAATCGAGTATTGCAGTGGTGGATGCTTGTGTGGCAGAAATGGACATCTTTGTCTTGTAGCTAAGTAGGTCTTCAAAGTAACTGCATTAGGAGTAAATTTAAATTAATAGAATTTAAGTCTGCAAGACTATTAAACCTTGTAGATTTCCAAACTGCTATAACTCTGCTTTCTTTTCCCCTTTCAACAAGTGAATTGTGTGTGTGTCTGACATTGGTATGTACTTTCTCTGAGCAGTGTTAGAAAGATACCTTTTTTCTTAAAAGAAACAACCCCTGCAGCACAAGGACAATACATATAATGATGTAAAACTGAACTTTGATCACTTACAAATAAAGAAACTTCGACTAGAGAACCAATTTACAATTGCAATTTAAAAATAGTCATAAGTTTGATATTGGAGGAGAAACCTGTGTTGCTGAACTTGGGAATTTAAATCCTAGATTAAAAAAAATACTATTAATTTTTGCATCTTGTCCTTCAGGGTCCTGTAGCAGCTTTTGGATTTAGTCTCAAGGGTCCCTAGTTCAGGTTATTGGTCATTTGTGTATTTGCAGAATACCAAAGTTTATCTGGGAAGGGTCTACTGGACTCCAGGGTTTAGCGTACGTTTTTAGGGGGTAGGGGTTTCATAAGGTACTGGGGATAAACGCTGAACTTCTACTGTAGGAATTCTGATTTCTTGTACCTTTATGACTTGGAGAAAATGATTTTATTATTAGTTTTTAATTTTGTATGATTTAGGGTGTATTTTTTGCATCTTCTCTGTCAGTTGCTTGATTATCTCCAGTGTGTCACCTCTGTCTTGCTTAGCTGCTTCAGCAGAAGCAGCCTTTCAGTGCTGGTTTCAACAATGTGATATTACTGTTTTAACCTTTCTTGTCACCCTGACTAGTGCCCCCTCTGAGACAGCTTGGCCAAAAGTCATTTAGATTTATTATTTGACAAATGGAGTTATTTTGCTGTGTAGAGTTCACTAACAGATAAACAATGCATACCTGTCTCCAAGCATTTGGCATTTCTGTCTTAAACTGTGGGAACAGGCTGGTGTCTGCATATGAATTTGTAGAACTTCAAGTAGGACCTGAACTAGGGCAATTGACAGTAATCCTCTCCATGAGCAGTAAGTGACATATCTGGCAACACGATTTCTTTCTCTTCCTGAATTAGCTACAAGTTTCCTTAAAATGGATTTACGTATGAGTCTAAAGTTTTCTTTAAAACTTGGTATGATACATTCTTCTTCAAGCATGCATTTCTTCCCAAACTTTTTGAAGAAAATCAGTAAAAAGAGTGTTGAATTCTGATGAACTCAAATCGTAGTCGCTTCTGGTTTAGTTGGTGATGTCAGATGTGTTTATAGGAACAGCAAGGAGATGAAATCATAGTCCGAACTAGGATTTGCACAAAAAAAGTGCAAGTTGGGTATAGGACCTTCACAAACAGCTCAGGTTATTTCCTATTATTGGTGGCTGTGAGATGGAACAGAGAGAGATTTTCCTTTTTTCCATATGATGGTGTGAAACACCTCTGTGCTGCACCTTTCGTTGTAGTTCCAAAAGAGATGTAAGTAGAGTTTTAAACTGTATCTGTTTGCTTGCAGAATCATGATGTACGGTTTCTTGCTTTGTAGAACTCCCAAATACAAGTGAAGAGATAATGTCTTTTACAACATACTCCCACTGTGTTAATGAACTAAAATAATCTAATTCTCAGCTTTTTCTTTTCTTTTTTCAGAATTCTAATAAAAACTAAAACTCTGGCAAAATGCTGGTGTGTGGCTTGCTCAGTACAGATTCTGCTGAAGCTAAACTGTCTTTTATGTATTCCTGAATATGATTTCAGGAGCTCTGTGTTTCAGGATAAGGAATTCTGATCTACTGACTTTGGTTTTTTGTTTACTTTTTTTTTTTTTTTTACATAAATTCAACATTGCTTTTTGATTTCACTTAGGAGTAATGCTGAATAAACTCAAATCAGTAATACCTGGAAAACATACTTTTTGGTAATTGTATATGCAGATTGCATCATTTTGAAATCATTGTTAACTTGACGATAAAATGAACTTTACTCTTTTCTTGAAACTGATTTGTAATCACTTCTAAAATGAAACTGATTCTGTGAGTTTGTGCACATATGTGTGTTCCCTTCCTATCTGCACGCACCCATTTTTTGCCCACCAATATAGCAGACTGGCAAGGCATCTCTAACTTTCCAGACTTGTGTGCAGAGTGGTCCACAATTTATCAGATTCCCAGATGAAATGCCATTCTTAATATTTAACGATGCCACAGACAGTAGGTAACTTAAGTGGTCTTACGGGAATTTCAGTGGCATACACAGGGTAGTCTTGGGAATAAGAGTACTGATTTAGAGACTTTTCACTAAAGATAAAGGTAGCTCAGTGAAATTTGTGCAAATGGCAACATTTTTACAAGGAAATTAACAACTGTGTGACTTCATTTTGGAATTAAAATGTCAAAACTTCATCTTATTTGGGTCACCAGTGATGACAAGACTAGTACCTTTGCATTGTGTTAGGTAAAAGCGTGAATAGAATAAAAGTGTCTGCAAAATTCCCCTTTAAGTGATGTTAAAACATTAAACGTACACTATTTTCCGTATGATTACAACACTTCTGTTTGCCTAGAACAGCTACAATTCCGTATTCGAGAATCATAACTGTTGAATTTTCACTATGGTTTTCAGTGATAAATGCCCGCTATTATCTGTATCTCTAAATACTGTTTTTTTTGAAGAACTTTGAATATTATAATGAAAAAATGAAAACTGTTTGTTATAAATGCAATTTTCTTCTGAAGTTGCAAAAAAAATGCATGAAACAGAGTCTGCTAAAATTGGCATTCTTGTTGATATTAGTTTGGGACAAGTATGGCTTAAACTTGCAGATTACTGAGAATTTGCGAAGTTGAGACTTTTTTCCTGAAGCAAGAGTTGATGTGTTTGACACCAGTGTTTGAATAGGAATTAGGATACAACTAATAATGAAATCATGTACATTCTAGATGGTGAATTAGACTTTTGACCAACAAACATATGGTTGTTTTTTAGAAAAAAAAAAAAAACAACCCCAAAAAAACCCCTGTGCCTGAAGTTGTGTGCTACCATGGCACGCTAAACACGTTTTGTGCCTTTCTATTTGTTGTCTTGCAGGGGTTTTGAGTATATCTGTTTTAGACATGTTTTCTGCTCGTATTGTTTGCAGTCTTACTTCAAATTGTGAAGTTTCTTCATGTGGTGAACAAATTCAGGTCTTTCCTGGATTAGTACTGAAGGAAAGAGGCAATGCTTCCCCAGTTTCTTGCAGGGAACAAAATTAATATCAAATTCTAATGTTGAAGACTGTTACCCAAATAGCAAGTAATGCGGAATAAGAGTTCTCAGTTGCTGTTGCGTAAGCAATAGTGAAGACCTCTGCATCATACTTCCACTTTGGGAGTGAGTGATGATTAGGTTTATATAGGGACTGATGTCTTAGGACTTCGGAAGCAGTAGTTGCAATCATGAATCTAGACCTTAATATTTTTGCTCCTTCATTTTGCATTGAATTAGTAGATTAATTTAAATTAACTCTACATTTTAAGTTAGAAAAAATGGTTTGGCAGAGTTTGTATTACCATTGGGTAATTGTGGCTTCGCAGAGGATCTACATGAAAAGCCTTCCCCTTAATGGGCTTTAATAGTCAGAATAAACCTGATCTCCAAAATGCTGTATAGCAAAGTTCTCTCACACCCACCTGGTAGCAGTCTTAGAGTTCTTGACTCTTTCTTAGATGTAGCCATTTTCTTTTTTTTACCCCCATGTCTGAACATGTCTAGATTAATTTTCTGCCATTGCAGAGGCCTTGGGAAATGATGACTTTCTTTATTAGCACTTTGTTTCAAGTCAGTGCTTCACCTTTGCTTCTACATTTTCATGGATACCTGAGAATCCTCTTGTGAGAATGCGTCTCCTGATCTTGTTTTGTTCTGCATTTTTTATTTTTGTGTTTTGAGTTCTGGCTTTTTTTAAAGGGCATTTCAGACAATACATTTTAGGGCCTGTAATGTTGGTACCTGACTGCAAGCTTGGATGGCTTGTTTCACTGGAATATTGGTTGCATCCTCTGGGCACTTTTCTCTGTTACATCTAGGCCCTGTTTGATTCCTGAGTAGCTTTCGTGTCGCCGTGCAGGGAAGATACTGCCCTCAGCAGCTTATTGTTATTCTTTGTCGGAAAGCGCAGCGAAGGTATCATGTTTTCTGTGTAGTCCAACGTCATCCATAGCTCCTTTCAACCCTGTCGCATGCTTTGCGTTCAGTGTCCTGTATTAAGCCTTGTCTACTTGTTTCATTGTGAACCTAACGACTGTGATGTGATTTGATCCTCTGATAGGTTTCTGGAGCCCAGAAACACTTGTGCGAAAAGGTGACTGTTCAGCAGCTTTCTAATTTGATATGTCTGTGTTCAGAATATAATGTAATATATGGGATGCAGGGACAGGAACTGTGAAGTCTCTTACCTCTGTAAGATCATGAGGTAAGCACTGGAGTAAGCTATTGTCTTACATGTCTGGCATGCAGGGTTCTCCAGATGTCACTGTTCAGACATGATGATGTTTCTTCAGCTGTATCAACTTTTCTCTGAGACTGAATGCTTGGACGTCTTGAGTCTGAGGGTATAGTACACATGAGAGTAAAGCATTCTTGCTGTTTTGTAGTATGTGGGCAAGTTCTTAGACAGCTAGTATTATTCACTGCAACCTGTTTGCTAGGATCAGATAATCTCCATATTGATAGAAATGCCTGTTTTCTTCTGGAAGGTGACTAGAGGTCTGTTGTCTTAATGCAGAAATGAGAAAACAGCTGAATCATGACTGTAGGGTAGAAAGCATGCAAAAGAAACCAGCATGTGCCACTTGAATTCACATGTTGATTTCTTTCTGAGTAGTTAGTATGGATATATTTTCCTTGGTTGTAATATTGTCAGAAATCTCTGCCTTGCCTTGCATGCTTTAAGAGCTGTGACATCACTGTGCTGCCAGGTGCTCTTGCCGTAAAACTAGCATGAAATAAATATAACTCGTTTGAAAATTGATCACTTGATAAGGCACCGCTATCTTATTGACTTAAGGATTTTGAATACACGCTCTAAATCTGTACTAGTTTAAAGTCCATTTTGGTGCCAAGTGGGTTTCCAACTCAGTCTGGCAGTTTCCTGGCGTCCTGCAGATCAGACACTGTCAAAGGTAGACTTCTTAGAAGCAGGGTCCAAAACTAAGAAAAAAATATCTATAGTATGCAACACAAGTTAGCACACTGATTTTGAAGTTGCTTTCTCACAGTTTAGGGTGCAGTTCATATTACTTAATCCAGTCTAACTGGACTGCCATTGAAAGAAATGGTCCTGCTCCATCTACTGCCTTTTCTGACCCACTTTCTCATTACAGATCTAATGTAGTCAGGGCAAGTCAGGCCAGTTTGTTGACTCTACAAAAAAAGACTTGCTTAAGTGTGCAGTAGTGGTACAGTTCCTAAAAGGAAATATTCTATGCCTTTGCGTGTTGAGACTACCTCAGGTTAAGACTTTCTGATTACCTAGTTAGATGCTGTTTTGTGGACGTACTTTCCTTCTCTTTCCTTTTGAATCTTAGGTGGCAGTAGCCATCTATTCTGTATCTTCTTGTTACCTATGGAAAGAAATACACTAATAATACCATAAATAATGTAATATGGAATCATTCTGTGCCTGTCTTTTGAGGTCAAGATTTAGGTCTACCACTTACTGCCTGCGTATTGCTGGATGTTTTTGAGCTCTTAGGCCAGATACTGTCTTTCCTGCTACATCCAAATTTTTCTGTCTGGTTATACCAGAAGATCTCTAGGGATTATGAATCAGGTAGAGAAAGCCTTTGCAGGACTAATCTGCCTCCTTCACCTTCCCACAAGCTTTATTTTGTTAGTAAGAAATCTTGATGTGCCTCCTTGGTGACACAGATTGCAAGGCTAGCAGTGGACTCAGTACACTGGAAAGTCAATCAGTTCTCTGAATATTTATTGCCATTGTCTTAAGCTATGCCTTATGCCTTTGGCTCTGGTGTCAGCATACATGCATTATTTTCACATAGTCTCTGAGCTATCTGGCCCAGCCTTGTCAATTTTTGAACTGGTCATAGGTAGAATTCTCTATAGCAGACTTCAGGATGCCTGTTGTATGTATAAGGCTGTGAAATGGATTGCAACTGTTGCTAGATATACACAAATTCTTATTGATCTGTATGGTCTTTTGAGACTGTTCGTGTTTCAGTCTTGTATCTGAAAACTTCTACTTCCTGGCGGTTGACTAAAAATGTAATTTTCAGAGTTGACCAGACAACTGAAAGTTGGTTTTTTGGGGGGTTTGCTTTTTTTTTAGTTTAGTTGTTTATCTACTGGCTGAAGAAGACTTTGAAGTTTTGTTTTTGGAAAAGAACTTATAAAAAGAGCAAACTCATACCAGAATGTTTAATTGTTAATATTTACAACTTATGATTTTGGCTTGTAGCTGATAGTATTTTTTTATGATGAATCTTCTGTTGTGTATTCTCTGGGATTAAAAATGCTGACAAGTTAGTCTTATACGGAAAGAACAGTTTACATGTTTTTAAAAACCAATCTGATTTGGATTATCTCACAACTATTTAATTTTGGGTGTGGTTTTTTATATAGCTGTTGATTTCTTGTGTTTTCAGATATCAATGAAAAGAATTAAAACGCTTTGAGTTTTTATGACATTTTTCTTCCTGTTCACGGGTGGCACAGAATGAACAGGCCAAGGAGCTCAAGTAGCTTGTACCTAGATACTTCAGCTGGATATGAGTGAGTAAGCCTTAAAACTCAAATTGTCGTCTTATTTATCAGGAGGGGGAACTTAAGAAAGAATGAAGTCTTCAGGGAAGCAGGTTAATATTTTCTTATTAAGAAAGTTGAGCAAATCTCTGTCTCTGAAAACAAGAATTGCACTGCCCCTTTGCAGTATTATATCTGAAATCATCTAAATGGGTCTTTCTCAGAAAATACTCGGTGGTGGCTGGGGAAAATGAATTAGTTCTTCATACTTAGACATTTACTGATCAATTTCCTGGTGGTTTTGTGAAAGGCTTAATATACAATGATCTGATCCCAAGAAAGGTGAAGTGGGGATTTTTATGTTGGGACTTGCCTTGTCCTGGAAGCTGTGTTTGTTCAAGAGCGGAAGTTCTTTCCCAAGCTACAGTTGGTCACAAAACTGGCCTTTGAGCTGTGTGGGCATATTTGCCTCAACAGCTGTTGCCCAGTTTGCAGATGGGAGGTTGCTGTGTGCTGCCATTATGGTTATGTTGTAGGTACAGGGTTTGTGCTGGCTCACGTTCTTCGCAGACACTTAACTTTCATTTTCAGTTTTGTTTGTTCATCATTAGGGAGATTTTTTTTTTCTGGATGACGTACTAGCTTATTAATTGCTGATCATATTTTTTTTACTCCTTCCTCACTCTTGGGCTGTTTGTCAGGTTATTAACCAGAGTGTTTTCTGGATGTAGTGCTTCGACATTTGCCTGTTAAAGGCACTCTAACAGGCATGATGTCTGTTGAAGCTATTTTAAACAGTCATGTATTTTTTTGATTGCTTTCTCAGTTTCCTTGATCTCCTGTCTAATTTGAGGGTCTCTTCCACTGTAACTCTTCCCATGTTCATCAATATTTAATTCTTAAGCTAACTTCTGAGCATTGTAAGGTTTTGGGGAGATGTGTGTTCTGAGATAAGTCTACTGACACAAAACTCTAAATTCAGAATTTTAAATGGAGGAGAACTTGGTCAAAGCTTTACTTTTCTGATTCTTCCTTCACTTTTGAATCTTCAAAAATAACCACTCATGCTGAAGAGTACCGGTGATGCAAATAAAAGATCAGTCCTTAGTATGTGTTGCAAAGCATAAGTTCTAGCATGAGATTTACGTTACTGAAGAATAGGCTAACTGATTTGAATAGTTTAAAACATAGTTCTTTAGTGGAAATTTTCATTCTGTTTCTGGTGCTTTGCAGTAATGAAGAATATAGAAATGGAGTATAAAATTTCCTCTGTTGTGGTAAACCTGCATTCTTGCCAACCTCATACCATATTTTCAGAATTCTTAAGTTGTGATCTTATCTGTGATAACAGTTGTGAAGTTGTAGAAACTCTGTTAGTACTGGCTTTTGGCAGTTTGGGTATGGTATCATGTGAAACATTTTGAACAGATTTCTAATGCTGATGAGCTTTTCTGACTTGCTGTTTAACTGTAGTTTTTCTCCATTATTATTTGGACTAAGTCATCTTGCCAGCCTCTCTAGAATTCAGTGTAATTGACATTTCCTTTTAAATGTAGTTGTAATTGCTGAGATAACGAGTGGTATTTTAGGTCATTGTCTAGATCTAAAGGTTTTGAAAAGTGTAGTGCACTCCCTCCTACAGAGCATCCGTGAAGTGACCTTTCTGGCAGAACTGGTGCTGAACTATTCCAATAGTTAAGATTAATAAACCCCTCCTTTACTAGGTGTTCTCAGATTCCAAGTATTAAGCTTTACAGCCTAGTTGTGTGTAGCTGCATTGTACAGTGGCTCAGCTTTTAGCCGTAAACTCTCTAGGTTGTTTTTAACTACCGTAGATTAAATATACAGATCAAGGTGCATGCTATTTCTGCAGACGTAAGAACTTCTTGTTTTCTTGAGCAAATTGATTCTGGGTACTGTGTAATACTTTAGTATCTGTATATCCCAAATAGTAATCTTTCTTGACTTGGTTACCTTGGGGAATGTTTTGCATGGGCTCTTGAGATGTGAATTTGATTTTTAATCTTAGTGGTTTTTTACGGCTTTGTGGCCAGGAGGATTACTTTGATAGTTTTCTGACAATGTTGGTAATGGGAAGATACTGGTTGTCCAGTGAAGTTCAATGGAACTTTGCAATTCTTTGCTGGGGATGACTGGATGTGGAAGATTTAAAACAAACAAACAAACCCAAACCAACAACAAAACACAACTAAACCTCTGTTTATTATTTATAAATAGTAAACAGTTTTTTGGAAACTGTATTAGTTGTGTCTGTTCCAAAAATAACTGTTCAGTGAAAGTTACAAATTAAAGCTAGTGCTTTCCCATGAACCTTTTAATTATTTGTAATAATTGTTACCGAATTCCATTGGCTAACTCTGTGGATTTTTTTTAATACAGTTTTTTTCTCTCCTTCCTTGTCAAATTTCTCACATTGAGAGATCATAGTCTGAGACACCCGGTGATCTTTCAACACAGTCTGTTGTAGAAGAGTGAAGTAGACTCTGTAAAGTTTAGAAATTACTTTTATCGTAAGAAATTGGATCATTTTCAGTAACAACTGATACAGGTATTTTACTGGAACATAGAAAGTGAAGTTTTGCTGATTACTTGAAACAAAAAAAAGAAAGTAATGAACGAGACTTCTTGGAGATGTTACTGATTACTCCGATCTCATATAGAATTTGGTTTGTTTTTCAGATTTTGGATCACTCTTTGATCTGGAACATGACTTGCCAGATGAACTGATCAGCTCCACAGAACTGGGACTCACTAATGGTGGTGACATTAATCAGCTGCAGACGAGCCTTGGCCTGGCACAAGATGCTGCCTCTAAACACAAGCAGCTGTCTGAACTTTTACGGGCTGGTAGCTCCCCAAATCTCAATATGGGGGTTGGTGGCCCTGGTCAGGGCATGGCCAGTCAGACCCAACAAAATAGTCCTGGAATGGGAATGTTAAACAGCATGGTGAAAAGCCCTATGGCACAGGCTGGGTTGACTTCTCCCAACATGGCGATGGGTGCAAGTGGACCAAACCAGGGTCCTTCAGCCCAATCCACAGCAGGAATGATGCCAACAGTTAACAGTCCAGTTAACCAGCCTGGCATGGGAATGAACACAGGGATGAATGCTGGCATGAATCCTGGGATGTTGGCAGCAGGCAACGGACAGGGGATGATGCAGGGTCAAGTCATGAACGGTTCAATTGGAGCAGGCAGAGGGCGACCCAATATGCCATACCCAAACTCAGGAATGGGTAGTGCTGGTAACTTGTTGGCCGAGACACTGCAACAAGGGTCTCCGCAGATGGGAGGGCAGGCTGGACTGAGAGGGCCACAGCCTGGAGCCATGAACAAGGTAAGACAAGCTAAACTTGACTTTATTACCTTCCTTCTGGTTGTTGACTTTGTCTTGTAAGATTTATTTGTCTGTAGTGTGGGTTCTATAGAATGAGATTTTTTTTTTTTAAGATTCCTGTATCATGTGGTAAATAGTTTGTATGCTGCTAAAGTGGTATTTGTGGCAGTCATGGGAGGCGGAAATCATCTTGCACAACAAGCCAGACTATTGCTAGGTTAAAATGCCTATTTTAGATATCTTATGGCAGTATAGATTATCAATAACACTAAGAAGTAACTTGATTGTGTTTTATTCTGGTTTATGCTTTGTCCACAAATATATTTTCGCGTCTAATGTGATGCTGGTGTTGAGTGTGATGGGAATCTATCAGGACACTCTTTTAGATGGTGTGGTGCTTTTTTCTGTGTTGCACTTAATGAAGTATTTGTTATCTGAGATCAGCTGAGTGTTTATGCTGTAGCAGATACTAAGAGGCACGTACAGGTTTGAATGGACTGATGATACACTGTATGTGCGAAGGCATACATTTGCTTTGTTAAGGAATAGGTATTCGAGTTAATGGTGGAGAATGAATGCTTCCGTAAACACATGGAGACAAATATTGGGTTCTTAATCCAGCTCGGTTCTAGTTTTAAAATTTACAAAGGCTTTGTCTATAGGAGAGTAAACCAGAAAGCTGACTAAAATAGTGGTTTTTATACTGAAGAGGGAAATAGATGTGCTTGTGTAGTTTAGGAGATTGGCAGACTGTTGTCATGAGTCACTGAAAAGACGAGAAAAGACCTCGTGGTTTAAGTGATGGGATGTCTAAAGTGAATTTTTGTCATGCACAATTAGCTTTTTTAAAGTAGGGAGCCACTTGAGTATTTCTTCTCAAGTTTTTAGTGTTTTGATCAAAAGCCTAGAAAATACTTAATGTTTCAGTTCAATTTAGGTGGGTATTTTGTGTTTCTTGGTTAAGAAGGGGAAAGTTTTTCCAAGGTGCTTTGCAATACCTGAATGGATCTATCTTGGAATGCCTAACGTCAGTCCACTTGGAGGGCTGGGAATGATAAGTAACATAGTCTGTAAATGTGTTTGAAACACAAATGAAAATTATGGTGTGTATTAATGGTTTTGCTATGCTTTAATGTATTAAGTAAAATTATTTTAGTGTCTTGTGAGTGTCATTAACAATAAAGTTCTTTGATCTTAGCTGTTTGCTTAAGCTCAGTGTGCTCTAACAATGTTTCTGATACATATATATGTCTAGTAATGACTTGATTTTGTGATCTGGTCATTTCAGATATTTTTTCCTGATAAAGTTGTTGCAAAGCTTTATTGCGTTAGAAAATTTGTATGCAGTTTGCAGTGGAAAAGAAATATATAACTACTTAGAAGTATTCTTGTATTGGAATTATATAATGTCTCATTCATTATTCCTTGGCTGTGAAAAAAATATTTACTTTGATCTTCAGAAAGCTATATTCAGAGGTCAAAAATTGACGTATGGGGTATTTGAGTGAAATGCAACTTTTTAATCCTTACTTATCAGAGCTAAAGCAGAGTTGTGCACTATAATAGACTCATTTATCTAGGAGAGGTAAGGAAAGGACACAAAATCAAGCTTTTGGCTGATGTAGTCCAAAATTAAATAGTATTCATCGCTTGCTTAAATTCCAAAATGTGCTGAACATCTGAAGTAAGAACATTCTGTGCTTTTGGGTATATTCGGACCAAATACATGATAACTTCTGTTTTTTAGTTCATAGTCCAAGACTGGGTAAAAATACTTAGAGTTCTTCAATTGCTGATAAGAGAGAGACTTCTAGTGTAAGTATGGTGGGTATAGCCCTCATAAAGGAGTTGAAACTGCCGGATGAGAAAGAACAGTCTGAAATGGAGGCTGAAATTCCAGAATGTCTTCAATTGGTTTTGTTGTTGGCAGGGAGCCTGTGTTTCACTTCATGCGGTGGAGTTAGCAAAATCTGACAACAGTGATGTCTGACTGTTTTATCTCTCCACCCATCTGCTTTTGTTTTTTCCCCACCTACAAATCTTCAAAAAGTAGATGAAAACAGAGGACCCTAAGCAGTTGTTTTTAAAAGCCAGGCTTTTTTAATTGGTAAATTTAGTGCTGTGTTGCTGTTAACGTGGAAGTTTGTGTAATAACTTCTGTAGGTTTCCTTTGTTGCTGCAAAAAATGTTCATTACCCAGGAGCTATCCTTCAGTAGGAGAAGAAAATAGACTGGAGACTTTGTGTTCAACATGTTAGCTTGCCAAGTCAGCCCCTTTACGTGGTGGGAGGGTTGCCTCCGAGTTCTCCCTCAGTACAACAGAGGTGTGTTGTCTGCAATGGTCTGTACAGAGGAATAGCTTAAGTTTCCTGTGATGTTAACTAGTTGGGAAGGAGGGTGTTATGCTCTTCTAACAGTAAAGATGAGCTCCAAGTGCCTAGTCAATTTGCAAAGCAAAATTGGTGATGTTGCTGCTTTGTTCTGTTGTCCTGTGGAGTTACTGAAGTGTCGTCTTCTTCTCCTGCCAAAACACTGGCTAGCAGTACAGTGGAACACTGGCTTTACACATTAGCTGTGTGCTTCCCAACTTTTCTAGTTGCACGTGTTACTTTTTTAGGAGTTGAAATCCCAAATGTCAGTGTAGATGATTGATTTGGAGTCACCTGGTATACATAAACTTGTACTGTCATAATCCGCCATTTCTGTCCTGTGGTCTAATGCTGTAGTTCTGTGTATGATGTAAGCAGTCACTGACATGCAAAGAAGCAATTCTGTCTGCATGTCATTTGTGTGCCGGTTGCGTGACAGGGTGTGTTGAGGAACTAAGATGTGCTTGAAACTCACATGTAAGTTGAGGCTGTGAGGTGAGGAGAGGAAGAAAAACAACAGATGGGCTAGATAAGAAATGGGAAGAGCAGTGGAAGGAGGTGGTGGCCAGGAAGGAGTGAGGAGGGGCTGCACTCACTGACTTGTAGCTATGATTCAGCCACATATGTTTTTGCGTGGTACTGCAGATGAAGCCTTGTACTTGTCTCATGCAGTGGTACTAACACCGCCTTTCTTTGGCTGATTCTTCTGCACTCTATCGTTTATCTACCCCTTGCTCCCAACAGATCATTAATATGATGATGAACTATATGTCAGTCTTTCTGGTTGTTTCCTATTGATAAAATTATACAGGTTTATTTTCACCTTCTGTCTGTAGTCATGAGCTCATCCATTTGTTCCTGATTGTTTTCTTTTATTATTCATGTTTCTCAACAAGTCGCAGCAAATAACATGAGCATTGTCCTGCTGCTTGTGCTGGGGTCACAAGTCCACCTTGTGCCAGGTGAAGAATGTCCCAAATGACCCTTCTCTTGACTCAGTCTAGAGTTGCGTGCAGGTTGTTGGTGTCAGGTTAGTGGGTCAGTGGCAGCAGGACAGGGGGCTGCTGTGAGGTTCAGCTGTGGATCTGGTGGGTGTCAGTGTCTCACACGGACCAAGTGATGGCTGCTGATTTGTTCCAGTAGACCTTATGGCATTTGGTTTTTAGCATCCTTCTTGGGTGTTGCTTGAATGTGTGGCTTTGAGTCAGTTTGGCATGCTTGCCCTCTGACCTGGCTTGTGCTTCTCTGGTCTTTGCCTCTCCCGTAAGCTGAGATGGGGAACTGAGGATTACCCCTGTTGGGAGCAGCTGCGCTGAGCTGGGCATGTAGTCATCTGCTGCCAGGTCCCTGGGTACAGCAGGGCGGAGGAAGGCCCGTTGGTGGGGCAGATGATGGTTCTTAGCAATGTGGAGAGTGGAGCCCTGCATTTCTGCCCTGGAGACAGCCTTGCTTGAGGAGGCTGGTTTTTCACCCCAAGCAGTGTCAATGGCTCACACTTGAGGAAACATCAGAGATCTTTGTGCTGGGCCAGCTTGATCAGTAGATTTGAAAAAGCCAGATGCTTCACAAAAGTTTGTGTCCTACTGTGTTGCAGATATGAAGGTTGACTGGCATGGTCAAACCTCATCCCTGAGTTTTATCAGAAAGCTTCCATTTTGGGTGACGTAGCAAAGGTGCTTTTTGAAGTCTTATGTTTGGGTTTCTCCCCCTGCAGTCATGACAGAGCTTGCTCATCAGGCTATGGTTAGTCTGAATCCTTTGGTATCAATGTGTGAAGTCCCCAGTTGTCTGGATTGGGCATCTGGGTTTCTCCCTGTGACACCAGGGTGTGAAAATGTGCCTTCAGCATTCCATTCTGAATTGTTTGGTTAAGGGTTGTTTTTTTTAAGGCTGATAGCAGCATAAGTTGCAGAAGACATACAGGGTCAGTGTTAGTGATGGCCAACATAGTGTGCTTTAGCGTACTCTCAGGTGTCAGCTAACTTCTAACTTTGGGAGCTATGATTGTTAACAAACTTGAAAACTTTCTGTAGAAATTTCTGGCTTTGGGGATGTTCCTGATTTCAAAACCCTTTTTGGAGTCAAAGGGATCAGGCTATCTTACAGGAAAACATGTCTTGTTTTCTTAAGGACATAATTCCCACTATCAGTCCTTCACCAAGTCTTGAACCTGTTGGTCAACTTCAGGCAGCAGTGATGATGGGGGAAAGTCCTGAAAGTGTGTTTGCTGACTCCTTACATTTTTCTTCTCCCTTTCCCTTCCACTCAACTTGCATGTGAGATCTTATTAGTCTTCTGAGGGAGATACACAAAAAGTTTGTCTTACCTGTTCTGGTTGTGGCAGCAGCTGCCGCATCGGTCACCATATGTGTGTTCATTGCAGTCAAGACATGGCAGGGGTGCTGCCAAAGGAGACAGAGGAAAGGAAACTTTTTTAAGTTCTGCTTGATCATTGCATAGTTTGTTTATCTGCCATGTGTTGAGATTCTTTTCATTGCTCTCTAATGAGTTACTGCTGTGTGGTTATGGTTACTGCTTGTGTGTGGAAAAGGGGGGCTGTGCTCAAGGGAATTCATTTGTACATATCAGATGTCTAAAGTGACAGGTTCTTTAGTGAGTTTTGTGCTCCTTTTCTGGTAGCTTGGGTTTGATCCTGCTCTGTTTTGTAAATGCAAACTGAAGGCCATTATAACAGATAGGCAGATGTTTCAACCTGAAAAAGGAAAGTGACTAATCACAGGTAATCTCTGGTCATGTTGGTTACTTCTCTGTGCAGGTTGGAGAAGCCTGGTAAGGAGCAGAAGCAAGGTGTTTCTACTAGGGGAGGATGCTTTGAGAATAAATGTAGGAGTGATTAGAAACAAACCTACCACAGGAACTTGTATGCACTTTTTTGGGTGCAGGAAAATGTCTGGACTTGAACCAAAAAGCATCAAGGAGACTGGACACTGTCTCGTCAAATGTTAATGTCAGTTGAAACAATACAGCTTGTTAAAGTATTTTTGTGCCTTTAATTATGAGTTATGGCTCCTCTAGGATCCTGCCTGAGTAATGGTGAGAACTTGGTAGTCTTAACAAAGATGACCAGTTTTCCTGGTCCTCTGTGTCTAGTTTTTTTGGTCTTAAAAGGCCAAATTTTCCATGAAGAATTGTTTTGGTTTCGGCTGCCGCTGGCAACAAAAGCACCACGCGGCTGCCCCTCCCCCTGCCGGCATGCGGAGGAGAATGAAAAGAAAGAGGCAGAAACTGGTGGGTCGGGATAAGGGCAGTTTAACAGAACAGCAAACAGAGGGAACAGCAACAACAACGATACAGATAAGGGAAAAATACAACACAAACTCGCACAACAGACCTGCTCTCCTGGACAAGACCGGCGCTGCGCGCTCCCCAGCTGTGAGAGTTCCTGCCGCGCTGCCCCCCCCCCCACCGGAACCCAGTGTGATGTCACATGGTATGGAATACCCGGCTCTGTTTGGCCAGGTGGGGTCAGCCCCCAGCCCCTGGCTGTGCCCCTTCCTGGAGTCCGGTGAAAATTAACCCTGTCCTGGCCAAACCCAGGACAAGAATAGATGGGAGTGCAAGGAAAGGAGGAAAAAAAAAAGTCAGAGGACAAATAGCTTTATTGGCAGGATTGATCCTAACTGTTCTTTAGATTTTGGGGCATTCCAGGGCAACAAATGGTATATTCTGGTATGCTAACAGTGTTGAATATGCAAATAGATGATGCATATTGCAGAAAGGAGCATATAGCTTGAGCAAAATATGAATCTACTTCCCCTGTGGATGAATGGTTCAATAGCTTTGTTTTGTTTACAGAGTTCCTTCCTACCATCTCTTTTGACCTTTAGTACTGCTCACTGCAAAGGAGTTACTGTGCCTGGGTGGTTGTGTGTCGTGTTGCATATTCTTAAATTGAAAACTGTTGTGTACTAAAAACGCAGACATACATTGTTATGGCTGTCTGGAGAGGAGCTGTGGGAGTGCTGACAGTTGGGTAGGAGGGTTTTGGGATAAAACCTGCTTATATGAATGAAGGTGGTATTTGTCTCCATTTGGAGTCTGCACAGATGCAGGGAGCACAAAAATGCTACCAGACTTGTGAGTTTTATAGTCCATGGTACAAATTTGTGGTTGGGAAAGCTGAAATGAGAAGTATGTTGACCAAAATCGTCTATAAAGAAATAATCAGGCCAATTCTGACAAGACTGACCTCAAAGGTTGGTAAGTCAGCCTCACTGTTTATAGGAACTGTCTAATTGAGGAGTTAATGTTGTGCGATGGCTAAATACATGCACATAAGGGACGAGGGGAAGCATGTGGGTCAGTATTGCATTGCAGCTGGTTCATGGCTGTGATCACTTCTTGCTTCTCTGAAGTATTCGTTTGCCTTTTACATTGTGAATTTAAGCTATCTTACTTGAACATTTTACCATTTTAATTCCTAGATGGGAATGATGAGCAATCCCAGCCCGTACGGCCAGCCATATAGTCAGAATACTGGGCAGCAGATTGGAGCCAGTGGACTTGGGCCTCAGATGCAGAATAAAGCTGGACTGCAGAATAGCTTACCACAGTTTTCAATGGACAAGAAGCCAGTTCCTGGGGCAGGAATGCCTAACATGGTAAGTAGAATGAAAGGTGTCTCCAGGAGATGTTGTAGTAGACCGAAGTGGAGCAATATGTTCTGGTGTTGCCATATCTGAAGTTGTAGCAGTTGTCATACACAGTGTGAATGCGTGCTCTGAATCCACACATAATACGCTTGCTTCAACTCCTAAATAGCTGATATGAAGGAGAGGGCTGAGTTGTGCTCTCTCTGTTGATAAGTTGCACCTCCACGCTTCGCCTTTCAAACCCTGTTAGCAGAGAAAATGAAATGGAGCTCCTTAACTGAAGTGAGCTTTGCCACCTGTTCGGACACCTTTGCTCTCTTCTCCCATCCCTTTTTTTGTGGTTGGTGTATTAGGCCCCTTCTCCTCCATGTAGCTTTCTCTTGCCTGCTTGTACTCACTGATGATTTTGGGAGAGAGAAGTGTCTCTTCTCAAACGGGTATTACCTATGATTGGGCTTAGAAGCCCAAGTCATGTTCGTTCCTGCTGTGAATTACATGAACACAGAACAGTCCTGATGCTGGAAGTTCCCTGGAAGTTATCGCTGTAGTAGCCCTGTTGCCTCCCCCTTTCCATCCTACACTGTTACTGCAGCAGGACTTAAGGAAAGGGAAAGTAAGAGTGGTGGGAAAAGTGGATGGCCAAAAAGTGGATGGCCCAAGCTTATAAATGACAGGCCTTAACATTAGGTTCCCTAAATTGAGCCTAACACTGACGACTGGATGTGTTTGCCTCATTATTTTAGAAGCTTAAATTGGTTAGGGGTATGACATGCAACATGTCCTGCCTTTTTGCCCCTCTACATTTATTTTTTTTTAATTTGGGAAACAAATTCACATTTCTGAATATAGCTTGTGTTTCTCCCTGCCGGAAGTTCCACCTCTTGGGAGGGTTAGTCTCTTGATGTTAGTAACTGTTGTTGAAAAACATTTCCAGGTAAATTTTGTACCTTTGAATTAAAAAGGCCTCAATCCTGTGAGTTTTATTTAATGTTTTTTAAGTTAAGTATGAAACACTGGAGGTCTAGCAAACCAGTTGGTTGTATGAACCAATAAAGAAGCAGCCAAAACTTGCTGCTCAGAACCCCAGCTGTCAAGCTTGTGTTCAGTGTGGAGTATAGAACTCCTCTGAAGTTGAACTGCTATGCAGTCTTATTGGAACATCTACATACCCTGAGGGGACTGAGTAATTGGTGAAGTCTCTTTGTAAAATGAAGGGTTAATACTAGTATTGAAGAGCTATGGGAGAACTGAGGTTTAGGAATGCAGGTAGCTGAGCTTTAAAAATCTGGAGATCTTCAGAAACATCCTCTAAAACCTTTGGGGAAGAGTCTGTTAGAAACTGAAGGCTATTGGACTGAAGTCATACAAGCAACGTCAAGAGTCCTTGCGCCTCTCTTCGTTGCTGACTACTCCTCAAATGTCACCTGGAAGAAATACAAAGAAATAAACGGAAGCATAGAAAAAGTACTAGATGTTGCCATATTTGACGTTAATTCTGTGGCATTTTTATCCTGAAGTTGCGCTTCATCTCTAGCGGAGACTGAGAGATGCTTGTTTTGAATGCCTGCGTCCAAGTTTCCCAATGGAAAAAGGTTCCCAGAACTGTCCTTTCATTCTCCTGTTCTAGGACCAATCAAATTGAGGCACCTTATACTGAAATAGCGGGAGAACTCTATTGACTCTAAAAGGTGCTTTATATTGTTAATGCAAGAATTGTGGATGCAACTTTCCAGCCTCCAAAATAAGGAGGGGATTTGAGGTTTAAGTGCTATTAATATTTTCTGGTTGGTCTAGCACTGCAAATTAACCTGTGACCGTATGTGAAGTTCTGTTGGTCTTTGATAAGGCCAGAGCTAGGACTAGGAGAGTGATACGGGGAAGAAATTGTGGCTGGCAAGAGAATTATTGCCAGGACTGTTGCTAAGGGGTTTGTTTAGTATGAGTCATCCAGAACTACAGATAGGTGGGCTATTTCCTTAATCACAGAATGTGGTAGTTGTTTCTCTTTTTGTTTTTTTGTGGTGGCCATCGTGTTGTTTACTTGCTAAATGGATTATTCTCAAAAATAGATTTATTTCTGGGAATTTCCTTTCCACCTTCTCCAGGGCCAACAGCAGGCTCCCCAAGTTCAGCAAGCTGGGATGGGACCAGCAGCTTCTCAAGGAATGGGGTCTGGAGCACCAACAGCAGATCCAGAAAAACGCAAGCTCATTCAGCAGCAACTAGTTCTCCTCCTACATGCTCACAAGTGTCAGCGGCGCGAACAGGCCAACGGGGAGGTGCGACAGTGCAACCTCCCTCATTGCCGAACCATGAAGAATGTCCTGAACCACATGACACATTGTCAGGCTGGCAAATCTTGCCAGGGTAAGTGAAGAAGTGGTTATATAGATGAAGTCAACATTTGCAGGAAGAGAAGCGTTCCTAGAAAGAGATGGAGAGTTAGTGGGTGGCTTGTGAAGTAGAATTCTTTTTTAACCTATCTGTCCCATTAAGAATGGAAATCATAAACTTCTGAGCCTTTTAAGTTTAGGCAAGATAGAGGCGACAGAATAGCACAAAGAGATGGATGAAGATCTTTTACTTAACCTTGTAACTCACTGTAAGATGTTTTGGATGCTGCCTTCTGATAAGGGTAGACAGAAAGCAGGAATCTGCAGGTAGGAGCCTACTTGTCTCACTTAAATGGAAGAGAGAAATCTTGAGCAACAGCTAGCCAGGAATTGAGCTGCCACTGGCACTGGTGAACTCTGTCTATCCTAGTAGCCAAGGAAAATGTATACTACCTTTTTGGTAGCCTACACTTGCCCGAGTCATGCCAGTTGCTGGCATTTCAATTGCTTGGCCTAGTCTGCCTGATACCTGATGTATATGGTGTTCTCCCTCGAGCTAGGCAGACGTAGGCTTGGGTGTATAACAGCTTTCAAGTAAGTTTTGGTCGTGCTAATAGTACTTGAAGAAATCTAGCTACATTTTCAGGGCTAGCTAGTGCTGAACTATTTCAAGTATTACTTTACTGACCTGCGTTGATATAGATGTGTGCCCTGAGAGAAATAGTTGCTCCCTACCCAGTTTGTGTTGACCATGTGGGGATACTGGCAGTAGCTTGTAACAGTTTTTCGTTCTCCTCCCTTTTGCAGTGGCACATTGCACATCTTCCCGACAAATCATCTCGCACTGGAAGAATTGTACGAGACATGACTGTCCTGTATGTTTGCCTCTCAAAAATGCTGGGGACAAAAGAAATCAACAAAGTAAGTCTACTGGGGACTTCCATGTATTGGATAAACCATGAAATGCATGTTGGGAGTTAAACTTTCTTGCACTCAGGTGATAGTGGTGATGCTCTTGAACCTGGGAACATATGATATGATTTTCTTCTTGCTTTAGAGTCAGAGTATTTTTTCATCTCTGATAGCTAGTGTTTATGGAAGCTTTCTAATTTTATTGAATTTTCCTAGGAGGGTGCTATGGGTGAACAAGTCATAGCTCTCTCAACCAAATGATTGGCTTTTTACTACCACCTCTTCCAGCTGGCCAGGTTCTGGAGACTAATGTGCACACCCATGGAGGGTTGTGTCATTTCAGCCCTGATGATATTTGGTTCTGTCTTCATCCTTTGTTTGCATCAGATATCTCTTCCCCCTTCTCTTTGTGTCCCCTTGGTCTTCCTGCCAAAATATTTGGCAAGATTTTTGTCATTGTGTTCTCTGTATGGGTGGTTTTTCCTCCTTTCTTAATGTTGCTTTGGGCTTTTCACATGACTGACATGAGCTGAGGTACTTCTTGTTTTAAAACCTTTTTTTTAAAAAAAAAAAAAAGCATTACAGTGGCTGTTGAAGAGCTGTATGTACCCTTCTGCCTTTAGCCTCTGTGACATGATGGGCCTCTGTTTTCAGTTTGAAGCAAACAGACGTGTCCTAAATACTTGGAGTGGGATTTCCTCTCAGCGGCTCAAAGGGAAAACAGCGTGTTGCTGGAATGGCTGGTTGGGTCAAGACCTGTCTCTCTGTTTCACGACTAGCCTCTTCTCTGCATGCTCCTAGAAGGAGATGTTTTACTTCTGAACAGTGCGTGCACTCATGTTCTTTCCCTGTTTTCATGGACTTCTTTGGCTACTTCCTGCTCTCCTTATTAACGTGGTACGTCTCTTCCAGCACTGCTGGGCGGAGCTGCAGTAGGACTGGCAAATACTGGCTCTGTGGGCGTGGGGCAGCAGACAACATCCAGCATAAACACTACCAGTCAGATAGACCCCAGCTCCATTGAGAGAGCCTATGCAGCCCTTGGACTGACCTATCAAGGGACCCAGATGCAGACGCAGCCCCAGGCTCAAGTGAAGAATCAGCAACAAGGACAGTCACCCCAGGGTCTGCGCCCTATGAATCCTATGAGTAAGTTTATCTGTCAGCGTTAAAATACAAACTACAGGCAGCTTTCCTGTGCTATAATGCAAATTTTGTTAACATACTAGGTTAATACTGCTAGTTAATTTGCAAAAGGTATGGCTTTGCAGTATGTTGGACTTTGAAATGGCAAGCTGCTCAGTGGAACAGGAACATTAGAGGGCCCAGATGCCTGCTCTTGCAAAACAAGTTCTCTGGGAAAAGTACTTTCTTTGGAAAAATGAATAGTGGTTTGTTTGTTTTTTTGAGACCAAAAGCATTTTCCAAAGCATTTGTTCAATGTAGTTTTGTAGCTTTAACTGTACTGTATTGCAAGTTTTGGGCCTTTTAGGAGTTTTTAATTGGAAATACATGCATTGGAATGCCTGTATTCAAGTGTACTTCTTTGTCACTCAGACTGCAGCATTTTACAGTTGTATCTCAGATATGAAACGTTTGTTTTAAAAATGAAGAGTAGTAAATACAGACTTTTCCTCTGAATCCTGTCATGTGGACTCACCTAACTGTAAATTGTCTGGGTGGCTTGTTGCAAAATCACAAAAGACTACATAAGAATTGTAATTTGAAGTGCAGTTAATTCTAACCTAGCTATCACTGGTGTCAGATGAAGTAATCTTTAACCATCAACTCTAATTCTGATAGTCTGAGATTACATCACGGGAATTTTTGCCACTCCCAGCTCTTACCATGAGTTCTTTGAGTTAGAGGTGTTTTTTAAATGGAAAAGGGGAAAGATGAACTGGTAGATACTTACGACAAGCTTGTATGGGATTGCAGTGATGCTGCCTGTATGCCCCGTAAGAAGCTTGTGTGCGGAATGAGTGGTCTGTGTGCACAGGAATTCCATGGGGAAAGGCCTGAGAGAGTGCAGAGGACAGTAGCAGTTGGTTGCAGGCTGCAGTTCGATGTGCTGTTTCTGCACCAAAGGACACGCTACTGCTGAGTTAGTCGGGAAGAGGTTGTTGGATAGACTAGACTTGTTAGTGAGATGACTGCTCCTCGTAGGTTGCATGTGACTTGTATACTGCTCAAACTTTGCCTTCCAGTGTGTAAAGCTTTTTTTTAAAAAAAAAAAAAAGCGGGGGGAGGAAAGTCTTAAGAAGTTAGTCTTAAAACAATGAAATTGAAGTAATATGGTTTTCTACTGTGCCTTAGAATGTTTTACAAATAGATTAATTTCTAGACACTCAAGAATGTTACAGTGAGAAGGTTGAAAGGAATACCATCCATTTTTCTGAAGCAAAATGGTTCTCTGTTTTCTTTTGTCTTATTTATAGACACAGAGTTTGGCCTGTGCATTTGTATTGCGCACTCCTTGTAGCAGTGCTAAGAAAATCGACTGAGAAGGGCTTGAAAAGCTCTTGGAGGGTGAAGAACTTGAAACTTAACGTGGAAAGGACAGGCATGGAAAGTGTAGACTTCTGACTGTTGTTTCATTGTAAGGAGAGAGTGGAATGGGAACAGGTGGATAGGAATTACGAGGTCCTGGCCTGCATGACAACAGGGCAAGTTTAGGAGAAACTGCAGGATTTGGTGAGGACTGCAATGTGAAAAGATGCAGTCCTAAGTAGATCAAGCGAATGGTTGATTCTGGCAATTGAAAAGGGAGAATTAAAGCAAAGGTTGGCAGTTGTTTTCTACATCAGCTTACTGTCAGATGGCAAAGTGAATCTGGGAAGGAGAAGAAAGTGACTGAGGGAAGGGAGGCTGGAGGCAGCTTTAGGAAAAGGCTGGTAAACACTTGGTTGTGATATTAGAGGTGTGTATTAGGCTTGCTATACGTAAATTCAGGGGATTTCTCATGTATGCAGTGTCTAATTTTGCTTGAAATACAGATTCTGTAGGATTCAAATGTCCTAAATACATGTGAAGCTTGGTGATGGCTTTCATGTTACTCTCAACTTCACAAAGTGACCTATGTGGAAGTTCCAGACAGAAATACACTGCGATTTTCTTCACTATTTGAGTCTTAACTGTAGTGTGTGAAGAAAATGGGCAATTTTTTGTGGTGATTGAGATATGCTGTGATTCAGAAAAGCAGCTTTTGGTACGTAACTAATTACTAGAGGTTTTTGCAGCAAAGAACTGTCATATTTTACTTCTTAGTACGATTGCTGGAGTTAGTAGTAGGATCCTTAAGTATGGAGTGAGTGAGAGGGGACCTTGTCAGGTGTAGGTGGTAGCTGATGTTTTAAGTTTTTGAAGCCTTTGTGAATATATATCCTAAGCCCCTGAATGACACACAAAAAAAACCCAAAAAAGCCAACAAAAAAAACCCCCAACCCACAATGCTTCTAAACAAAGAAACAAGTGGTTGGTAATACATAACATTTGCAGCAAATTTAAATTGCTTGTACTGTGAGAAGTTCAGGAAGATGTGCAGAAGAGTGATGTGCTGTGATGCTTCACTTGGGAGGTCGCCAGTGTTGTGCCTCATACTTTTTCTAACTTTGTAAAAGGAAGAAGGTAAAGAGAGTAGTGGGTAATTAAACTGCCTTCACAAAAGTCGAAATACTTGAAAGTCTAGACCCTTGTTACTGCTGAGTAATTAGTGATTTTGCACAGTAAATGGGGTGTTCATTTTAGAATACTTATTCTTCTGTTTTCTAGGTGCAAATCCAATGGGAGTGAATGGAGGAGTAGGGGTTCAAACTCCTAACCTGCTGCCTGACTCAATGTTACATTCAACCATGAATTCTCAAAAGTAAGTTGAGGTATTCTTTGCACGCCAGTGATTTTGTTCAGCTGC
>Ga0065711_1031554_pt1 | contig 29363 bp, 10 predicted proteins | sample Hoacrofraction12_FD_59098 | JGI IMG/M metagenome (GOLD analysis project Ga0065711, IMG submission 59098) | Hoatzin crop microbial communities from Cojedes, Venezuela - Epithelial fraction 12 v2 (version 2) | ecosystem: Host-associated > Birds > Digestive system > Esophagus > Crop | place... | reverse complement strand
TTTTGGATTGGAATGGACCCCTAGAGGTCATCTAGTCCAACCCCCCTGCAGCGAGCAGGGACACCGCTAACTAGATCAGGTTGCTCAGAGCCCTGTCCAACCTGGTCTTGGATGTTTCCAGGGATGGGGCCTCCACTACTTCTCTGGGAAACCCGCTCCAGTGTTTCACCACCCTCATTGTAAAGAACTTATATCTAGCCTGAATCTACCCTGTTTTAGTTTAAAACCATTACCCCTCGTCCTGTCACTGTTGTCTCTGCTAAAAAGATTGTTCCCATCCCTCTTATAGGCTCCCTTTAAGTGCTGAAAGGCTGCAATCAGTTTAGATTACCATCTGTAAGTCGTGTGGAGTGGAGCCCAGAGTGGGACTAGGAAAAGCAACTTGCGTACCCTTAGGTATTGCTTGACGGTTTATGGCCACCCTGGATTATTAAATTCTCATGTATTCCTTCCCTTTTACTGCCCTTCTGATGTAGTGCTTCAGATGTTTGTAGGAGAATTATAAATAGGGCAAGTGGGCATACCAAGTCAGCGTCACCACAGGCAACCAGTGAAATTATTATCTGAAAACAAAGGGACAACAGGATTCAAAGTGCGTGGAGAGTTTTGACCATTGAAAGATACCTTGACATTAATGGTGTTTGACTATGTAGGTGATTTGATATTATTGATGCTTAGCACTGTGTTGATACACTGTGACTGGAAAAAGTAATTGCTGGTTTAAGCCCTTACTCAGAAGAGAATCCAAAACTTCTTTTAACATGCTAACAGTTTAGACAGATTTTTTTATATCTGGAAGAGTATTTCAAATTTTCCTTGTAGATGTATCCATTCCTTCGTAACTGAAAGGAGTGTGAAACTGAGTATGTAACTGAAACTGAGCATGCTTTAAGGCAGCGTACAGCAGTTCTCAAAAGGTGCTAGTGCCAATGTTGCTCCACATTTGTGGGATTTTTGGTACTACACAGATATGTCTAGAATTTATTGCTTTTATAATAGCTGTTGTGGAAGATCTACCTTTTTATCTTACTAACAATGCTAGATATAGCTGTGAAAGTTTAGGGAGGCGTTTTCAACAGCACTTAATGCTGACTTTCATGGGGGTAGCAAAGCCAGAGTATTTTCTCCTGCAGTCAAATGCCTTCAGGACTAAGTAGTAGATATTTGTTACATGATAGGTTAGGAGATTCACGAGCAAAACCAGACACTTCTTGGAAAAGAAATATGGGTGTGGAGAAAACATTCTTACAGCCTTTTCCCCTCAGAAGCAATACAGCATGCTGCAGGGGAAAATGTAAAATTTATTCCTTTGTTCCTGCCTTATCAATAAGATTTTAGTTGCAGGAGAATGCAGTTAGCACTCTCTCTGATCTTCATCTCTACTGCCAATAGCAGATGTCAAGAGAGGAGAGTCATGATGCTTGTGGCAGAGGAGGACAGAAAGCAGGTCCCTGCAGGTGAAACAAGAGAACTTGCAGAAGAGTAGAATGATAACAAGCAAATGGTAGAGGATCTGGGTAGACAAGAAGGTCTTTTAGAGAAGAATATAGGGTGTAGTATGTTGAGGAGAAAATCCCTATTTCTCCTTCATTACCAAATATGTTACAAAGCAAACCCAGTATCTGTGCACAGATAATTAAACACAGAAACCTGTGTTCAAAAGGGCAGATGTTGCAAAGATGCAGTATTCAAAGGCTGGAGTATTAGAATTAGCTAAGTTTAGTGAAAATTAAAATTGCCTAAGCAATCTTAGTCATAGAATCATAGAATCATTAAAGTTGGAAAAGATCTCTAAGATCATCAGGTCCAACCGTCAGCCCATCCCCACCATGCCTGCTAAAGCATGTCCGAAAGTGCCATATCTACAAGGCTTTTGAACACCTCCAGGGAGAGTGTCTCCAACACTTCCCTGGGCAGCCTCTTCCAATGCCACTCTTTCAGTCAACTTGGTACATATGAATTACGATACTGATTAGAAATACTTATTTACCAGATCATTATTTTTCTCAAGCTGGACAGTTCTCAGAATAGGGAATGTCTTGTTAGAGCAGTAAAGTGGTGGTGTTCAGTTCACTTTTGCACGAGACTCATCTGCCTTATTTGCTGCTCAACAAACCTGTCTGTTCCTCTTGCATATTTTTTGCAGTGCTTAGTACAAATCACAGCAAAGTCTACGTAAAAGTTAATTTCTCTTTGCAACATGTCTATGAGCTAAGGCAAGTATTGGCATTATCCTTATTCTAAGGACAGGGAATAAAGCACAGGAAAAAATCCACTAATTTTGAATGCTCAGTTTGAGAGTTACTTGGTTGCTTTCAAAATATTTAGTGTCATTCAGTGGTGCACAGCACAAATACTCTTCTGTTCTGCAGTATTACACAAAGTAGGTTCTAAGCAGGAGGAAAAAAACAGGGAACATACGGTCAGAGGTAGGTGGTCCCTCAGGCAGTGGTGTTAGTTACGCTTCTAGCAGTATTGCCTTCGTTCTTCTGCAAACCATACCTGCCTCTTCAACTGGACAGTGAAACTGCTGGGTCTGCAGAACTACAACCAAGACAACTTTAATTTTTGAATTCTTTGTGTTTGACATCCTAGTCCTGATTATAGGCTTTTAAGACCATATAGAGAATACTGCAGGTCATATCACAGGTTTTTAAAAGAAACTTCTGTAATATGAAGATAAATCAGATACCCAGTATAAAAGAAATCTTTGGGTAGCTAGGACTCTAGGAAAGTAAGCAGTTGAGAAGAGGTTATTGTAATGGAAACCGTCAGGCAGGAAATTCAGATAGTACAACTGGCTCCATCCTATGTATTAAAAAGGTTTATTGAGAGTGCAGTCCAGCCCAAAGGGGCAGAAATTAGATAAAAGAGAGGTTAATCAGGTTCATTTTTCTTCATTTTTTGTCTTCTGCTTACAGTTGTCTTTTAAGCTATACTGGCTTCAGATACACCCATTTATATATGTGATAGCTACATCTATTTGTAAAGTAATCAATTTGTTGGTCATAAGATTCACCTATCTGCTCTAGGCACTTAAAAAATAAACTGTCTTCGCCAATCCAGCTTTTAAGTAGGCCCTAAAGACTAAGTAAGCAACAACTCTGTAAGCCTGAAGTCATGCTGTCAAGCCAAACTTAGTGTGTGCTATGTTTTGGAAGGATTTTTTTTTTTTTTTTAATGGAATACTATAAAATGTTCTGGGCTCTTTATTTATAGTCATGGTGCAGAGAAAATCAACCTGGTGATCAATGTAGTCTGCATTTGTCGAATTGTAAAGCACAAATACATTATTTACAACAGGTTTTAAGGAAGGGGTGTGTTCAGAGCAGTATCTTGAATTAGCATTTGGTGTCTGCTTAATTTGCACCGTAAACCAGGGCCTGTGGAAGAAAGGGATCTCAGTACCGCAGTATTCTGGAAAATTCTGTGTAAAACCACCTCTGAGTATTTGGGATTTGAACTTATTTTGAATTTCAGTTCAACCATTAGGAATTTAAAATGTCGTCTGTATTTTTATTGCTAAATACAAAGTGTGATTTAAACTCTGAGAAAGTTGCAAAATATAGAATGAGTGAGGGATCTGTTTTTGAGATCTAGGTATCTGTTCAGAAAATGCATGCAGGACGTTAAGGTGAAAAAGAGAAAAAAATGTAATAAAATAAGATGATACCACATTACCTGTCTTCTACTTGAGACAGCTGGTGAGGTCTTATGAAGAAAGAGGCTGTAGACTCTAGAGATGGCAATTAAAAGCAAAAAATGAAAGTCCATGAAGACTGCTGTCTTCAGTTGTGGTCAGAGGGATGCAAAAAGCATTTTATAATGGGAGTGGCAGAGGAGCAGCTGGATGTCTGTAGCAGTGCGTGAAATTTCTGGGGCCTGTGGTTTTGTTTCAGAAGTCTTTAGCTGCTGGAGGAAGTTGATGTGCACTGGGGTGAATTTAACAGCAGGAGGTTGTGCAGGGAATCAGTGGGGAGGAAGGAGGTGACCTAGATCTGTAGAAAAATAAGGGAAGTCAGTAGCAAAGAAATGAACAAGAGGGGAGCTATAAACAGGATTTGGAAAGGAACAGAGTGCCACGTGAAAGGAAATAAAAATATTTCTTTGAACTGAGAAACCTCTTTGTAAGCAGTGCGTAGTAAAGGCAGGTTTGGAAGCAATTTTGACAGTGTGTAGGAGAGACAGAAAATAGAGAGGAAATGAAAAGCAAGAATTCATAAGCTGAGCGTCACCAGAGGAGCTGAGAAGGGTGAGAGAATGTAAGATGTTCAGTTGAGGCCAAAGAACCAGCACCTGTGATGTGGAAGAGAAGGATTTTAGGGTAAATAATCTGAACTGATGGTTTAGAGGAGGGCTAGAGTGGCAGAAGAGAGGAAGCAGTAAGTTAAGGTAGGTAAGAGAAGTTCCATCTTGGAAAGGCTCTGGATAGAGGAGAGGGGAAAAAGCTTTCAAGAGTGTGACAGCAAAAATGACACACAAGAGAAAGAGGATGCTATCAGGGAGTGCAAATAAGGCTCTAAGGATTGCCTGGATTATTATCACTGGTCACTTATTATGTCCTCTCAAAGAGCAAAAATGGACAAGAGAAAATCATGCCTTTAAACTCAAAATCATGCCTTTAAACTTAGTAACTTCATTCAAACCTCTTGTCATGGATGCTGAAACTAGGAGGACACTGGCAGCACTGCCAATGAAGTAGCTTCATCCATGCACTGTCCCCTCCTTAACACAAGCACGCCAGTGTGTGCAGCGAGACCACAAGCCCCAAGCTCAACACTGATTTGGGTTTAAAGCAAGGGAAAGAATGCTTAATTTTCATCTGGGTCGGTCTTCCCTGTCCCACCACACAAGTGCCCTTGGAGCCTCCAGCGATCACGTCACCTTGAGAGCAGAGCGCCATGTACCTGTGCTCAGCACACCAGGGGCAGGTAGGGAGAGGGGCAGCGGGTGTCTGTCCTCTGAAATGCACTTTCTCAGCAGGTTGAGCCAGTCTTAGTGTGTCTGCAGTCCCTGCCACACACTCCTTCAGTGTTTTCCCACTCCTCCTTTAGCAGTTGTTTGAACCCCAGAGAGTGGATGGTTGAAAACTGCCAACTTTACTTCCTTTTTCATCCTCTCCTTCAGATTCTTTGTTTTTTTTGCCAGAGGCATTAGCAGGATGAGCTAATGTAAGAGCACTGGCAATACACAGCTAGGAAGGGATAGAATCATGTCAGTACTCAGCTTAGGTTGATGTAGTTTCTGTGGTTGGCCCTTTACAGGTTATTTCCACGAGGATGCAGAAGGATGATACACGCCTCATTCTTTCTGTCTTATATTCCTCCATCGCCACCCCAAGTTTCAAACATCCAGTGCCATCCTTCCTTATCTTGTGCCAGCTCTGGTTCTCATGTATATTTCCATCAGCCTGTCTAATATTTTAAAACATCAGGAAACAGTCTCACTGGAAGAGCAGGTACTGCTACAGTTTTTGTTTGAAGTAGTCCTGGCTGAGGAATTCTTCAGGAGGTAGCAGGGATGAGAGCTCTTAAAAACCATTAAGTTTGTTCAGCTGCACACAAGACCACAGAAAGTCCCATGTGAGGACTGTAATTTAGACTAAATAGAATTCCATTAGCTTAATAGCAATCTGCTCCCCATTGTTTGACCAGGAGTGCTCTGAATGCATATGAGGCATTATTATTAATACATTATTAGACTGTTCATTACCTTTAATTCAAAGAGCCTGGACACAGTAGACTGCAATAATCTGATCTTTATTCTGGGAAATACACTGTAAAACTGTGTATGTGTCTATTGCAAAGTTTGAAGTAGTTCAGTGAAACAATAATCTCTAGTAACTGTGATAAATTGTTCTTGGCTGTAGTGTTACAAATTGAAAATACAGCTCCTTGAAAAATCACTCTGGTCTTACAGTGGAACAGTAAGAAAAGGAGTCCCATGCTTTGACAGCAGGAAGAGAAGACCTACGCATGAATGTACTTAAAGTTAATTTGCACGTGGTGGACTTCGTTCTTAGCTGTGGTAGCTCCAGGGAAATTCAGATTCCAAGCCTCACTTCTGCAAGCTGTTTCAGTCCCAATATAAGCAACAGCATCCATCATATTCCTTTAATTTATATTGCCTGTACCACCACAGGTGCTAAAAGAGATTCAGAGCTCAATTGTACATTGACACTTTACTTAAATGGATAGTGTGTTGTAAAAAGTACTGTCCCCACTGTACTTGCTGCATGATGTTTGCATTATGGAATGAGAATTCTTGAGTGGCAAGTTGAAGGGATTTTGTGGTGCTTTTCACCCCAGGAGCTTCTGAAGCTGTGGGACTGCCAGTATTAAACTCATAGCAGGGACACAGTTTTTCTTAACTGCAGTTGCCTTGTTTCCCTTTTTTTAGGTCAGAATAACTGACAGAATCTAGAAGAAAGAGGTGTATTCACCAAATATGGAAGAAGATACCAAACCTCTCTTGGTTCCTGTGGGAGGCGAGGAAAGCAGTTATGGAATCATGAATATACAGTTTAATCCAGAAGACCTGAAGTGCAAAAGGTAGGAGGAAGGCTGAACCTACAGAATTGTTACACAGCCGTGAGTTCTTTAATCTTTGCTTTTAGTAGCAGAATCCTACAAAGACAGAAGACTGACATTTGGAAACCAGGATCTGAGTACAAAGAGTTCCTACTTTGTCTCTATATGAGAATATTTCCAAGCACCAGGTGTACAGATGTTCGTATTGTGTTTTGTTTATAAGGAGAAGACTTTTCTATTGACATCATTTCAGAGAGAGTGCTCCAATAAGAACTTGGCATGTATCTTTCAAAGTGCTTTTCACAAACACTGAGGAGTATCGTGTGTCTACTGAAGCATGACGTTTTTTATTTAGCACAACGAATTGAAATGTTGAGACTAGGCAAGAAAGCTTGCCAGATGGTGTAGAGAAATGACTGTCAGCATGTATAAATGGGTCTGTATGCATTCTGCAGGTGATGCTGGAAAAATACATCATTTGCTAGTAGTACTGAGGGAAATGAGAGACTTTCACTGCCGTCAAGAAAAAAAATGTAGTATTTTTTTGAGATTGGGCAAATATGAAAATGTTGGCACCCCAGCCTTTTTGCCATGGCTGTGAAAATGATATCTATCTAGCTAAGTGGTTATGTTGCATGTTTTCCTAAGAGTTTAACAGCTTGCTCCCCCAAAATGAGGTTGGAATGGGAGACTTCCTCTGCTGTTGCAGTTAAGATTTCTGTGAGCTGGTCCTGGAGCCAAAACTGAGCTTGTAGTGGGAACTGCCCTTCTGAAGCTAGCTGGAGGCACCAGCCATGCATTTTTAGATGAAGGGATAGCCTCGTCACTACCTCTTTGGACCCTGTTCATGGCGCTCTCTGTTTCGCTTTGCATCGCGCATCCCGTTTCAGTAGAGCAGTTTTGCTGGCAAAACGGAAGATGGCACCGTTGCCTGCAGAATCCTCTGCTGGGGCCCCGCTGGGCAAAAAAAAAAAAAAAAAAAGAGTTCTTGATGGTCGTGTTTTGCTGCTCTCAGCCTGTAGCTTTGAGTGAGAGCCTTACCCGTTAGGCAGGGGCTAAACAAATCTCTCTTCTCTGCGAGGGGAGGAAGGAGCATACGGGTCTGAGTGAGCCCAGGGGAACAAATGGAGCACAGGTGCAGGAGCGTACAGAATTCTGTGTGGAAAGGTTAGGAAATAGTAGCGCACTTTCAGATGGGAAAAGGAAATGTGCAAAATGAATTTGTGCTTTATCTACTTTCTGAGGAGTGTCTGAGCCCCTCATGGCCCTACCAGCATAAGAATACTGCAAGTCTACACGGCCTTTGGGAGCTCCTTGTGTCAGAGAAGTACGTGTTCTGTTTGAGGAGCAATGGGTTTCAGGTGGTGTGGTGATGCAGTAGCAATGAGCGATATATCACCTTTGTGATGTATCGAAATGCCAAGATCCACTTTTCAAAAGTGAGGTTAGATATTGTTTCCTCATTGTATGGTGGGTTTTTTTGTGATTTGTGAAGTTTGAAGACTCCAATTCATAAAAGGTCATAACGTGGCATTTGAGTCCCTTCCCGAAAGCAGAAGCGTGTACTTGGATTGTGTTCCTACCTCCAGAACCTCCAGCTTTGCAGATCGTCTCCTTTGTCCTTACTGCTCCTCCCTTGAGTTCATTCTCCCATTACAACCTAGTCTTTTGCTTTCAAAGCATGCAGAGGCACAAAGACAAAGGACATGAGCCCTGGGGTTTCAGGAAGGCCTGGAAATCAGAGTGGGGCCAAACGAGGTTGAACACCATCTCTGCCTGTTGGAAGAGGGAATGAGGTAGAACAGGCCATGAGGGTCTCTATCAGTCGTGGTCAGAGCTGTGGGCAGTTTGAAGGGCTTCTTCATTAGAGCTTTAGGGAGTAGCAGCTCAAGGGAGGATTATCCTGTTAAAGTATCAAACAGTGCAAGTGCAGTAGTATGTGATTTGCTCTGCCTAGTTCGCTCCTTTTTTTGACTCGCTATTCAGCAACCTGATCAGACGTAGGTTGGTGGTAATTGTGCTTTGACTGAGATAGCTCTTGAAGTGCTCTGTGTGATTTGCTGATGATCACTGTTTGTTGGTCTTGGTGCTGCTCTGTTCTTTTGTTTGCGTTGATTGAGATTTGAGAGCATTTACATAGTTATTTGGTTTTCTTAACAGTTTGGAGGATTTGGGACTTTTGAAAGGCATGCTTTTAAATGTTTACGTAAGAACAATAAGATAATTGGTTTTTAGAGTTGTAAATTATTTTGTTCAGTATTTTTTTGCTGATTTGGGGGAAATGTAAAGCCACTTCTAATCCTTTTAAAGACGATGTATTGTTTTTCACAATAACCCGAATTACTCACACCATATTACTTGTGTTTTGCCCATTTTGTAGGTCCCTTTAAAAACTAGAATGTCATTGCTGCAGTGGTTTATTGATGATTATTGTATGCAAGAAAGGGAGTTTGTTTTTTTCTTCTGACTGCTCTTTAAATCTGTTTATTGTCAACAGATACTGCAGTTGCCTTCAGGAATACTTGACTCTTCAAAGAAACAAATAGTGTTTTGTGTTGACTGTTTTGCATATGAAAAAACTTGACAATGCCCCTTGCTACTGGGAGATCAAAGCTTCTTCCTTTTTTTATTCTTTTTGAGGTCCCGCAGTCTTCTCACACAATGTACAAGAAATCAGTAGGTGAAATTAAACAGTTATAAATTAAACAGTGTCTGTAGATGGCAGTCAGAGAAGCCTTTTTCATGCACAAGTGGTTAGTTCCCTTTTATTTTCAAAGTTCTTTTAACTTACAAAAAGGTAGACAATGGTCGGGACTAACCTGTGCAAAACTACCGTTTCTGCATTCATTATGCTTTTACTGCTCCACACCCATGTGGACTCCACTCTTTACTCCATTGCCTGCTTTTAATTTTTCCGCGTTGCTAACGTTTTTACTAATTCCTGGTGTTACTACTTCCTGACGGGGAAGAATCAGAACCTTCTTAATTAAGAGCCTTTGTACTTCTTCGTAAGAGAAGAGGAGAATAGCTTTACCTTTGACACAGAAGAGAGAACAGTGCTTGAAATGTGGTGTGGTAAAGCTTGTGATTCTTTATTTGTTAAAATGTGTATCCTGTGAGCAACAGAGGTGACTTAGTATTGTGCTTTGAAAGGTTATTTTGATTCTGCATCCAGCATTTTGAGATACTTGTGTGGTCATGCTGTAATCATTATAATGACAATGGTGATACGAATGTGGAAGAAGTTTTATTTAAAATGTATTGCCAAGAGAATAAACATCTTATAGGATTAAACTATAAGCATATGTTTGCAATGTCTAAGTAAATTCAGACAGTTTAGAAAGTAAAAATCAAGTCAGTAGTGGAATTCCTTGGAACAGGTTTTCTGAAGAGAAGCACACTGACACCTGTAATGTTCCTGTTCAGACAGGCAGTTCCCAATTAAGAAAGAGCGAACTGTGAGTACAGTCGTCATATTATTACTTTTTCTCCTGACTTTAACTTCCATGGTAGTGAATCGGTTTTACTTCTTAGTTTCTCCTGTGCCATATACAGCATTCCTATAATAGTTTGGTGACTCAGTAAAACAATAAAGTTGTAGGAATTTACTAGGTTTATTTCTGAAATATTCCTGTCGCATCCCTGAAAAGTAACTGATTGATGTGAGGTTTCAAAGGAGTCTATGCAGTGAGCTAAAGTGGCTCCTTGTGGTGTTTTTGGAGGAGAGCAAATAAATTGTTAAGCATACTGTAAAGAAGGTTTTTTCATATTTATTTAAATATTAAAAGTTTGTCTAATGTGATGTCATTAATACCATCACGTAGAGCCAAAAGATACACTGGCACAAAAAACTGTATTGTATTAAAACAGCTTAATACTCAAAACACTACTTTTAATCAGACGTCCAGAACCAGTTGTTTGCTGCTTAAAAATATGTCAGCGAAGGTACTTGGAAGACGGTATTATTTAGTTTAAAACTTCTTGAGATAGGTGTTCGTCATATTGCTTCGTTGCTCTGCAAGATGTAGTATGTTCCTGAAAATATCCAGAAAAAAGAAAAAACTGCAGCACCCTTATGGATGCTAGCAGTTGCAAGATTGTGTGTAGTTTTTCACAGAAATTTTCCCATTGAGCTGTTCCCCCTAACCCTCCAAATCCAACACTTGAACTTTACCTAGCACAGTATTTGGAAACAACTTTAATCATGAGCATCCCTTTTCATTTTCTTTGCTTGCAAAGTTTGCTGCTGAAGTTCATAATGTGAGGAAATTTGGACAGATGCCCTTTTCTCTCTTTTCCTGGACCGGCAGTAGAATTCTTATTAACTGTCCCTTTGTGTGAGTGAGAAACAACTAGTAGAAGAGCGTAGCTGCAGTATTTTCTGAGAATGGTTTCTGAAGTACATATGCAGGGTGTAGTGTATGGGAGATGTGGACCTCCTGCATCTTGCCTGTACTCATTGTGCTGTGGAAAACAGATGTGTTATATTGGTGTGTTTGCCATGGCAAAAAAAGCATTGTTTTTCAGGCTAGCTATTTAAATATAAATTGTAATTGTGTTTTTTAGTATGGGCATAGTAAATTTCATTAGACACTATAGTCTGTCTCAGTGCATGGAAATTGTCTGCGCTGTTTTGAGTTAATAGTCACACCTTCCAGTCATATAACCTCTCCCCTTCCCCCAGATCACGTTGTCCCATACCCTTTTCGTAGTAATTTTGCTACGTGAGAGAGATAATGTGATTGCCTGTATAAATCAGAAAGTTTTCTAGGAATCTGTTGCAGCTGCTGATGTTGCATGTACAGAGTGCTTGTCCACTAGCCTAGAGGTCCCTAAAGAGAGTTTTCCAAAATACATCCCGGATTGTGTATTGCCTGCTTTGGGCTTTGAAAATCTCAGTCTTTGAGAACTGCTTTGAGTCTTTGAGAGCTTTGCGGGCTTCTGTCTGAGTGTGCCCTACAACCAGCCTTTGATCTGTGTGCGTCTTGGGCTGGGAAGTGGCCTTGATCCTAGGCAAAGTGCTGCCCTCTCCTCGTGGAGATCAGGGAGGAAGGCTGCATCGCAGCCTGCCCACGTAGCTTCTGAGTCAGACTGATGTTTTCGAAGACATCTCTAACCGCCATAAAACTGATGGGTGGACAGTCTGTTTTAGCATAGTCACTTGCTCAGTAGGACTAGAGGTGCAGTGGTACCCTGAGAAAAAGAAAATTAATTGCTGCTTTAGATCATTCTCAACAGATGTGCACCAGAAGGTATCAAGAGCGGAAGTAGCCCAAGTACTGGCAGCGTTAAACGTGCACTCCGCCAGGCAGGAAGCAGTAGTAACAGACATAGAGAATTTGTTTAGGACTGTTTAATTTTTTTTTCCTCACCCACAGATTAGATTCTGGATCACACCCTTCTGTTTTGTGCTGGACTGTAAGTTGTGCGTTCAATCCAGACTCTGTTCGTAATACTGAAGAAAATTAAATATCTTTCTCGGAATAATTTCTTGCCTACAGACAGCTACGTTTTGGTACACGTGCAATTTTTTCTTGGTATTTGTTTGATCATTGACTAACAACACTGCTTTCTTCAGAAAATAGGATGTTGTATTCATATTTTCTGTTATGTTAATTTAAAAATTGTCCATGGCTTTAACTTGAATTGCTTTAAAATATAATGTCCCACTGTCTTCCAGTCTGGAAGAATTTTCTGTGACATCCCTGTCAACAGTTGTTGAACACCATTTTGAAGAAGATCTTTGCAACAGATCTGCTGGCTTTGAAGCAAAATGTAGACTTTGTGTCAGTGTAGTTTTTCCACAGTAGCAATGGAAGATTATGGAGATGTACTAATAATATTAACTGGAGATGGGAAAAGAGGTGAAGCTCTTCACAGTATGCAGCTGCCCTATAACTAGCAAAACACGTACTTTTCGTGTTCTAGATATAATGTGTGTCAGTGAATCAAAAAGAAAACAGCAGAGAGCTAACTGGGGATGGGGAGGCATTTAAACATGTTACACTTCCTGTTTTCATAATTACAGTCTTTATTCCACAGGTCTTCTAATGAAGTATTTTTTATCAGTGTCCAATGACTGGATCAGCCCCCAAAATTTCAAGCTAAAACAAGTGAAGTCCTTTAGAGCTGACAGCCCATGAGTATTTTTGTACGTTAAATACCTATGGAATTAGTTAGCCGTGTGTGCCTCTGACTTGCGTAATAAAGATATTGCTTAAGATTTATTCCTCTTTAATTGTTGTATCTTTCTTAATTATTTATAAGAACACCACAAAAGTCCACACACAAAACAGGGATTACCCTCTTAATGTCATAGACATTTGGAAAAAAGTAATTTTAAAAATTGAAAGCATGTTCACTTTCAGTAAGTGGGAAAGGGCTTTGCAGATCTAAGTAATTTTTCCATGGTGAGGGAAGATGTAAGTCTTGATGAGGTCTAAGATTAATCAAATAATGGATTTGTGGAGAAGGAAGTTATTTTTCTGTTTTCCACTCCTGTCTGTCATTTTTTATTAATCCCATAAATTCTCTTACCTGCTCAGTCACCTTAAGCACACAGGATGAAGGAGTTTCCTTCATCTCTTCCAAAGATATAACAACCAGCTTCAGAGCTGTATGCCTTTTCTTCCTTCCAGATAAGAGGTGGTGCAAATGCTTAATGATTCACTGGGAAAGAGAAGGACCTTTGTCATGGTATTGAGAGCTGGGGCTGGAGGGGTTGACCAATTTCCTTTGTAGTCTGAGCCAGAAGTGGGTACTGAAAAACAGTCAATTCAAATAGGCTTTGCTCATATTACAGGAAAAATGGCATGGATTTATTGCTGGCCTAATTTCTGCTCTTGGTAGCCTGAAACTTTTTGTAATCTGTGGTTTTGTGGGTTCTGGTTTTGGGGTAGTTCTTGTTTCTGAGTGATTTAAACATCAAGCCGGAAGAAGAAGGTCAGAAATCTGTCGAGATTGCTTTAGGAGTTAAAAGCACTGGTAGAAAGGAAGAAAAACCCAAAAGCCTGTATCAAGGCTTACAGGTCACTAGTATCCCTTCTCTGGTTTGAGAAATTAGCGTGTCTGTGCTAGAAGTAAATGTTGCATTTATGCAATAGTGTAGTGACCCTACATGGAAGTAAATTATACTTGATTAAAAAAAAAATTGCTGCAGCATCTTGATTGTGTTGTGTATCTCTGGTAGTGCCCTTGCATGAAGCTAGATTTATGTTGTGTTGTAACTTCAGGATCAGCTTTCATTCTGATTGCTCTGTAGCTATGTGTGTGCAGAGAAAACAAGGGGCTGTGATGTGGCTGCTTTTCTCCTGCAGCAGCGGTGACCGTGCCTGCAGTCTAACTCAGCTGAGGAGGAAGAGGGAGACCACCTGTGTTCTACACATCTCTGATACAGAGATGTGGGACTTCTGTTGTTGACGGTCCTGTTCTTTGTGATTACCCTAATTAAATCAGAAGGGAAGTTGTAAAGTAGTTCAGAACTGCACATGAACATCTGTTGTTTCATGTTCTGTGACAAATTCCATTCCTGGTTGTGTTGGCTTAACAATAGTGTGAGTACCTGGACTTATTTGGGCTTGGTTCCTTCCCCATTAAACACAATTTCATACAGTGTTTCTGGCTAGATCAGGAGCTCCTAGCCTTCTCATAGATGGTCCCCGTTACCACTGTTCATTACTCTGTCTTTTTTCTGCTTCTGTGTTCTCACGCTTTCTGTTTCTACCTCTGTTCCTCATCGCTAGTTCTAGCAACACCGGTTATAAGCACTAATGAGCTTGGCCAAGCTTATTAACATGTAGTTCTGGTGTGACGCATTGTTGAGAACTAATAGACTAGATATTAGGTCTGGATTTTGATGTTAGGTTGCCCTGCAGAATCTGGGCAAGAGGCCATTTTAATGTGGATGAGATAAACAGATGGTTCTTTCATGGATGGCAGCTTCCCTCATGGCAGTGATATTTTTGCATTCACTTTGTGTCGTTGAATGACAGACTCGTCCTGAGTGATGCTAAGCTGTTCTCTGAGTTGTATGTAAGCTCTTGTGGTCTACGGTTTTAAGGGTTTTCCTTTTGGGTTTTTTTTTCCCTCCTTTAGACCGTTTCATGTGGAGCCTACAAACATAGTCAGCGTGAACGATGACATGCAAAGAGTCACTGATGAAGCTTCAGCAATGAATAAGCGGATTCATTACTACAGCAGGCTCACGTCTCCTGCAGACAGGGCATTGGTAAGACAAAGACTGGGCCAGATGAACTGAGTGATCTCTGGCATGTTGGGTCTTCCACAGCCTAGGTTTATAAATGCACAAGTAAAGGTGGGGAGACAACTGCTCTGCAGCTTGCCTTAAAGTAAATATCCAGTAGCTGAGTGACTTAACAAGGTCTTGTGTTATCACAAGTTATGACTGACTTCTTGTGCAATGCCTTCACCATCCAAAGAAAACATACAAACAGCTTGAATTTTCTAACAGTGGTCCAGGCTGCCCAGATGTCTGTATTCATTTCTCCCATCTGTAAGAGGATTTAAGCAGTGGTCAGCTGCAATGATTGAACTAGCATGATCTGTGCATAGTATGTTACAGACATTTTGCCAAAGAAAAATCTATTTTTCTGCTGTCTAGCTAGAAATACTATCAACTCCTTTTTTCATGGGGAGAAAATTACTGTAGTCCGATATTTTATTTTTTTTAAATGCACTTTGCATGGAAAGGTTTTGTGATTTACAACAGTTGGCTTGCTGTATTTGGGACAATAGTTACTTTGGTGTTACTAATAAGTCTTGGTTTTTATCCATTTGTTAGGTTGCTCCTGATCATGTACTTCCAGCTCCTGATGAAATCTACGTATACAGTCCATTAGGAACTGCTTTTAAAGTTGACAGTTGCACAGATGGCTATGGTAAAAACTCCAGTATAGTGACAATGTATGTTAAGCACCTTGCCGTATATTAGCCAGAAAATGCATTATTATTGAATGTTCTACATTATATGCATAACTATTGTAGATAAGCGGATAGTACAAAGTAAGAGTGCTTCTTAAATTATTCACTGGCTTTTTTCTTCTTTTCCTAGATTTATGATATGGAATACAATGATGGGTACATCTATATTAAGTATCCCATGGGGAATAAAACAGGTATAACTATGAAAAATGTATGGCTATGAAAATATTTTTGGCAGCATGGCTTGCTCTTCGTTTTTCTGTAGTGTTATTGATGAAGAAAGTAAACTATTTCTCCCTCTTAACAGGCAGGCTTTACTTCTGGAATCATTCTCATCTTAGTGATGGGCATTTTGACTCTTTATTGCTGCTACAGAGTTGTGAAATCACGGAAGATGATACGTAAGAAATACAAAGCTTCATAATGCAAACATTTGAAAAAAAAGTGTGAAATACAGAGATCTAATAGATTCTTCGTTTCTCTGTATCTTAACTATGTGTTAGACCTGACCTGCAAATAAAAGCTGTTCCTTTGAATGCCTCACTATTTTTGTGGTCTGGGTCCAAGCTCTGTAAGCTAAATATCTGTCTTTGCTTATTAGATTATCCTTCATTTATTTGGGACTGAAGTATTATAGCCAAACCCAAACTCTTAGTGAGCAAGGTTTCACATGTTCACTTACTAAGCGTTTGGGAACTTACGGAGTTAGAGGCCCCTCTTCTTCTCTGTAAGCACTGTCCAGTTCTCCACATGTCTTTCTGGTTGTGTTCCACTGTGGAACAGTGTGGGCTGTAGCTGCATCCACATGTGTTGTATGCCTGTACTACCGTAATATTTGTGTATACTCTGTGTTGGAATAAATTTATGGACAATTGGCTCATTGACATGGTTCTTGTTAGAGTGTACTTCTACTGTTCAAAACTGATCTTGCAGCTCTTGTAACTGGTGCCTTTATGCATAAACTAACCCCTCGCTTGCTCATACAAGGCAGTTAAGATCTCCAGTTTGTGACAATTCATTTCAGGGCATTGCTGAGGAGTAGTTCATGGTCTGGCCTACTTTGCTGTAACTCCTGCAAAAGGCTTTAGCTGCAAATGCATGGCTGTGTTTTTGCCACCATGTCTTATTCCAGTGATTCTGGAAGTACTCAGAGTAATAGTATAGCCACAATAAAAGCCTCTACTTCATTCTCCTTCAGTCAAACACCTGGTGAGTGTTATACTTTAAAGTAACAGCAACCTTCTTAGCTGTTGGAAGCACTGTGAATTTGTGTCAGGATATTCTGAAACAAGAACACATCCTGTCATGAAGACTTCTACTTACTCTAGTAGTTATGTTTAGATATGTTTCTATTTTTTGTGTCATCTTCATTTTTTTTGTGTCTTCTTCAGCTTTAATAGATACCTCAAACTGGGAATTCCCAGATGTTTGCAAGTATTACTTTGGATCCTTTGGTCAATGGTCAAGCCTTCTGTTTTCTATGGTATCCCTTGTTGGAGCCATGGTTGTTTATTGGGTGCTTATGTCCAACTTTTTATTCAACACAGGAAAGTTTATATACAGTAAGTATGTATTTTTGGTGAACTTGTACAGATGTCTTGTGGAAAGCTCATTTTACTTATTCTTGATTTTTTCTGTTTCTTGATGTGAAAAGTGAAGTGAGAATAAGTAACTGTGTGTGGAGCTATGGGCACATTCATGTATGTTTTCAAAGCCAGTTTCTCAATGTCTCTCTTAAAGAGTGGTTTTAATGAAAGCCAAAGTACCAATTATATGATTTGCATGCCACTAATGAGGCTTCTTGGTGTCGTTTAAACAGCCAAACCTAGTTGCTTGTTTCCACTTAGTATTTTCACTCCCCCGTTGTTTGCATGGGCATAACTATTGGAACAGCCATGTAACAGGCTAGGCTGTTGAAATGATCCAGGTTAAAAAAAAATTCTAGTTTCATTCTAGATTTCAACAAACACACTTACAGAGTGCTGCCATATAAAAAGTTTCTGCAAGCGTCCCTGAAGGAACGATAAACTGTAGCACAGTGAAAGAACAATTCTTAGACTGGCATTGCTACAAAAGAAAGCATATTGGTTATTTACACCCTTGTATGTGCACAGACACACAAGCTTTTGTGGATACAATCAATTAGGTATGTAGAGTTGTGGCAATAAATGATGGAATTGAGAGCTTTGATCTGACTCAGCATTGAAAAGCACGACAAAGTTTCAGGTGTTTCTGTTTTGAAGGTAATTAACAAATCTCTGAGGCAAATAACAGCACAGACACTTATACCTCTTAAACAATGTTTAATTAGGGTTCCCACCATCCCTGAGGGACATAATTTACTTTGTTGGTTAATGAGTGATGTATTTTACAGCTGACCTAATTCATATGTTGTTAAGGTCATTTCATTTTAGACTTTGGGGGGAGTTAATAAGGTTAGCACTCTGATCCTAAATTATTCTAAACCAAGTAACTGCAATTCTAATAAGCAAACTTCAGAATGATCAAACCGGTTCCTTTTACAGGAAAAAAGTCCTCTTTTCCCTGAGATTGGCATGTTATTTTATCACTTACCTGTATTTGTTGTTCTTCTTATTTAAGTTGTGTACTCTGTGATAACTTTAGTCACATTGGATTCCTGTCCTAACTTTTGTTGTGGCTACTTAGTAATTAAGTTATAAAATGGGTAATAGGGTGTGGGTTTCACACAATGGCATCTTCCAGCCATGCATTTCTAAGTTATTCTAGCAGGGTACTGTATTTAATTCTACTACATGCAAATAACTTTTTAAAAAATCTGCACACACAGTTTAGGTGGGAACAGATCGATTTCCTAAGGGAGGATGGTCTGGAGATTAGTAGTATGCAAAGAATGCAAGAACTGTAAGCCAAGTATGATATACTGTCCTTTTTTCTTTTTTCACATAATGTTCCATGCTTTTGTCTTGCTTTTTTTTGTTTTATGAAACAGAAATAAATCCACAAATGCAATTGCTAGTCCTGAAACACTTTTTAAGTGCAGAAGAGACAGAAGTTGGCTGTCCGTCTATAACTAAAGTGCTCTAATTCTCTAAGAGTTATCAGTTCTTTTGATGGCTTTGCACTATGTACTTTTTTTGAAGTAGCAACATGGAACAGTGGTGAAGTGAGGAGGTCACGAATGATTTTAATTAAATCTTCTGATTGTTGTATATGCTGACCTGATTTAAGTAGTAAGTATGAGAAACTCGGTTGTGATTCAGAGTATCATAAATCAAAGTGAAGAAACAAAAATAGTTTTCTTCCCGCAAGACTTTTTGCTTTCTTTGTGAGAAACAAGCTGCTGTTAATTGCATTTAAAAGATCTGAGGCCTACTGCCCCAGTCGATTTTCTGTGTGTAGAGTACTCCCACATGCAGCAGAAACAAATTTTAACCAGAGACATACTAATTAAATTTCCAAGCTGATGGGCATTTTCACCGTCTGTATATACATAAATATAAGGAAACTGCCATTCAGTACCCTCTTACTGGTGAAGCTGGAGAAACTCAAAAATACGTGGTGTGACAGAACATTGAAGTAGCACAGGAGTGTACTGGAAACAAAATACTACTAGAGATGACTGTGGACAGTGAGCCTTAAACCTTTTTCCAGAGATTCCCTTCTTTAAAACACAACGTGGAAAAAGAATCCCACAAAGCCTCTTCAGAAAAAAAAAAAGATTAAAAAAATGAGTAGGGGAAGGTTTTTCCATGCAATACCATCTAGCCTAAGGGTATGGTTACTTTTTTTCTGTCCCAAAAGAGGCTGGTTTTAAGATGTGTCTTCTCACTAACGTACTGTACAACACCGTAGACAGAGGAGCTGGGACACACAGAGGTGTGCTGGGGGAACAGGAATAAGCAGCTGGGAGGGGAGTCTTGGGTACTTCATATATGGACAGGGCTGCTGAGAAGAAACTAGTGCAGTTGGGCACTACTTTAAAACACTTCTAGAAGAAAGTTTTTAAATATCCATTTAGGGTTAGGAGGAGTGCAAGCTGCTGTATTGTGCCTCTGATGTAATTTTCCAGAATATTTCCATACTTAATATTTATCAATTCAACAGATAAAGGCCTAATAACAGGTTTGGGACATTGATAGTAAGATTTTCTTCTTCCTTTCAGACTTTGTTCATGACATTAATGTAACAGATATTGTTCCTGGCACGAATGGAAGTAACAAAGGTAAGAAGCACTTACTAGTATTGTGTTCCCTGGTTTGGAGCTGGGGGGTTAAAGGCAAATCATCATGTTTCCATGCTACATTCCAGTTATAAAGTGTAGATGATAAGTTTTACCTATCTTTTTAAAAAAAATATGTAATTTTCTGTGAGACTTGTACTTCCACAAATAACCACACACTTAGAAAGCTTAATTTGAAAAAAAAAAAAAAAAGAAAGTGGGGATGGGGATAAGGATTAAAGCAAATTACAAGTTTATGTATACCCAGATAGATCCTCCTTAAAACCATGAATGTGAGACCTCTTTAACAGTAGTTGCACAGAGAGGAATTGCCTTAAGGAATTTTAACTTTCAGACCCTGAAATGGAGGCGTATCAGATCTGTTTACTGTTTAAAATCTTGTCTGAGGCATCTTTGCTCCTCACTACCTCTGCAGCAGCATTTGTATTTTAAAAAAATGCTGTAAGAACAGCTTTAATGATGCTGAGTGCAAAAAGAAGCAAGTGTCAGGCTGTGTGAGCATCCACTTGCATTTTGTGGAGAGCCTGAGATCTGCACACGTAAGGGAAGAAACTGCAGTCAGGTATGAAGATAGGTCTGTTAGGAGTTCTTAAGTAGGCAGAAAAATGTAGAATGAAGGCAGGTGCTGGGCATTGTCAGCCTCTGATCTTCCTGCCTATATATAGTAACTGAACATGTAGTTCTTTGTTATGAAGCAGAAAACTTTCTCTATCCTGGGTACTTACGGGAATGGGGAAACATTTCAGTACCAGCTGGACAGCTGTGTGTCACACTAGTGGCAGCCGTGTTTCTGGAGAGCAGCTGTTTGGAGTCAGGCACAGGAGTTGGGAAATAATTCTGAAAAACAGCTGATTTGCATTTGAGCTAGTGTTGGATCCTGTTTCTCCTACAGTCCTTACCAGCAAGGCACCAATAGCTGCTACAGTGTCTTTCTCTTGTGCTCTCTCCTGCTTCTGCTGTTCTGTCCCATTCTTAAGCAGCAGGGAGTAAAACTTGGAGACAAAGTAGGCAACAATACTCCACAGCATCGTCCAGCAACTAGAAGATTTAAAGCAGATGCTTCACAAAATTAAGGGCTGCCAGATGCTCAAATGACTCTTGGCAGGGCATTCAGGGCTGCCAAGGAGATCAGTAAGAACAAAAGCATTTTTCAGGGTCTGTGAAACAATCCTTTTATAAGCAATGGAGAGAAAGAAAATGAGAAAACTGGATGTAATGTAAAATAATGGTGTCTCAAGAAATTTGACAGAACACTTCTTACACCTTTGCCTTTGTAACAGAACAGGCACACAGCCAAAGTGGGAGGGAGGCTATGAAGTGTTGTGATATGCCAAAATTTAAAATAAGGCATTATGAGAACAACAAGGTTCATATTTAAATACAGAACTTCGTATGCATGGTTAGAAAGAAATGCTGATATTAACAAGCACAGTTTCATCAGGGATCTTGTTTGTTTGGTGTTGTTCCAGTCACTTGTTTGGGTACTGCCATTGATCAGCCACCATGTAACAGCATGTGACATTCCCTTCTGGCAGTATTGTGGGTGCATATCTTAAACTGCTTCTGTTGTGTTGTCTAGCAGTGGTGTCCTTGCACCTGGCAGGGCACCAAGATGACGGGGTGTTTTGGTTCAGTGTGTGAGCTTTAGATGTGCCAATTGTTATAGCAGCTTTCTTGTTATCCTTAGTTTTTGTGTTCCCAGAGCAATGTACAGTGATACAGGCTCTTCTGTACGCAGATGGATTTGCATCTTGGTTCATATGATCTTACTGCAGTGTGCAGGGGCAGATTACAATGCTGAAAACACAGCCAGATACAGAGATGTATTGTTATGACTTGATTCCAGCAGGTGCGTGTAGGCACTGAACACTCCTGGTTACAGGTATGTGACCTGGAAGGCTGATCCTATGCCACGGCTCAGACTGCAGACAAATTAGCATCTTTGTTGTGTTCACCTGAAAGAACTGTAGCACTTGTCAGCTTAGAGTGTAGGGTGTCTAGCGGTTAAATCTTCACACTGAACTCCTGTTGAAAAAACAAATGGAAGTCAGGAGCTGAGTTGTCAAACATTGCTTTTGAGTAGTCCTATTCCTCATAGGTAGAACGCTCTCTGGAAATTATGGGATCTTGACTTTGAAGATTCTGTGCAGTTAAAACCCTTTTACATCTGAGGATATTTTTCTTTCTTTCAGTCATTTGTCCAAGCGCTGCTAGCGGTCACCCACCACAGAACAGGAGTGTGATGTTCTCTTCTGGCAACAATACAGGTTTTGAACTCTTCGAGAAGTGGTGGAACAAATCACAAACAGTACCATTTTACCTGATTGCTGTTCTTCTGCCTCTGCTAAATCTGAAGTCTCCATCCTTCTTTGCAAAGTTTAATGTCCTAGGTAGGTAACAAGTACTATTAAAGCACTGGTTCATTGTGGCTAAAATGTATAGGAAACAGTGAAAGCTACTCTAGTGAGCAGAATCATGGAATCATAGAACAGAATCATAGAATCATTTAGGTTGGAAAAGACCTCTAGTATCATCAAATTCAACCATCAACCTAATGCTTCCAAGCCCACCACTAAATCATGTCCCTAAGCACCACATCTACACATCTTTTAAATACCTCCAGGTATGGTGACTCCACAAACGCTGGACAACTCTTTCTGTGAAGAAATTTTTCCTAACATCCAATCCAAACCTCCCCTGACACAACTTTAGACCATTTCATCTCGTCCTATCTCTAGTTACTTGGGAAAAGAGGCCAACACCCACCTCACTGCAACCTCCTTTCAGCCAGTTGTAGAGAGTGACAAGGTCTCCCCTCAGCCTCATCTTCTCCAGACTCAACAGCCCCAGCTCCCTCAGCCACTCCGCATAGCACTTGTTGTGTAGACTCGTTGTCCTTCTCTGGACATGCTCCAGCACCTCAATGTCCTTCTTGTAGTGAGGGGCACAAAACTGAACACAGTACTCAAGGTGTGGCCTCACCCGTGCCAAGTACAGGGGCAGAATCACCTCCCTACTCCTGCTGGCCACACTATTCCTGACACAAGCCAGGATGCCATTGGCTGCCTTGGCCACCTGGGCACACTGCTGGCTCATCTTCACACAGCTGTCGACAAACACCCCCAGGTCCTTTTCTGCTGGGCAGCTTTCCAGCCACTCTGCCAATAGTTTGCTGGCAGATGATACTGTGCCTCAGAGTGGTTCATTGTTTGGTTTGTTAATCACCCACAGGCTAGCTGCCATGCTTTGCTTGAGTCTTTTTTTTTCTTTATTACCTTGATAAACCTGTGAAACAAGTTCCACTATATTTGCAGCAGATTTTCCCAAATGGTGGTACAGATACTACTCTGCAGCATCTGGTGCATGCTACCTTGGCACAAACAGTCAGGCATACCCTTCCTCATCTGTTAAACATTTCAGCACAGGCAGTTACTTCCAAATATTAATTGCTTCTCACCTGAAGCCATTTGCTACCAATCAGTTTATTAATTAAGCACAAGTCGATCGGCGTAACCTGCTGCTGTGCTTTGCCCCACCTCCTGATACACCCTGGCCTATTCTGTGCTACAAGGACAGTAATTGTGGCTTCTTGCTTCCATATCTTGAGATAGAAGACCAAGCAGGTAGGACTGGTAAAGCAGATGCAGCACATGTATGATGGTTGGGGTTGGTTGCAATTTATGGACTAGGAGAGGTCTGAGGTCATAGCATTGAAGTCCATGATGAAAAGAAAGGGAAAAGGAGATGGGGATTACAGAACGGGTTGAAAAAGATGGAGGTGTATTGTAAAGGAGGTGGAGACCAGGGAATTGAGCATCTAGTTTGTCCTTTGTTCCAGTGTGATACTTAATTAGAGCTTGGATCTGCTATTACTGGAACCACTAATGCAAATACATCACAGGAATTTGAGGAAGTGATAGTGCTTCTGGGTAACACGTAAGGTTTTAATATAGGCTAGATACAACATTTTTATCAAACGAGATCTATCGGTAACTGTATCTTTATTTTAAAAAAAGCATGTTGTTGTGGGCAACTATTTTTTTATTTGAGAAAAATATATTTTTTAATTTTATTTTTAGTGATACGTATTTCTTGTGACTTCAGTAGATTATTATGTAATTCAGAAGCTGTTCAAAGTTGTCTTGATTTTTGTAAACCTTGAAGTTTATAGGACGAGAAAAAAGGAAGATGGTTTGAGATGCTGAAATGAATCTTAATAGGGCACTTTTACTTCTCTTTAGACTTACAAAAACCTAAATCATTAGGAAGCTACAGAATATTTTAGCTGTAAAGTTAGTCCTCAAGTACAAAACATTTTATCTTTCTGGTTAATTGACTGTGCTCTGTGTAATCAAATTATAATTTCTTCAATTTATTTTTTAGCCTTGGAGATATTGCTAGAATGAAATGATACGTTATCTGAATCTGTGTTCTAAATTGTAAAAATGCTGTTTCTTTGTTTTTTCTTACTTCTAGCCTATTCTCTGGTGACTGGTAGTAGTAATGGCCAGGAGGCTGCATCGCAGTAGCCTTAGTTACTGTTACACAGTTTCCTTCAATTTTTAGGTGGTTATTATTCTGCACGTATATCTTTCAAATGGCAGAAGCCAAGATCGTATGCTCTCCATCTCACATGCAGACACATCAAGGCATTTATACCCATCTGTGATCTTATCTGTAGTCCTCTAGCTGTGCAGAGTACTGCTGGATGCCTCTGAACCGGTGGAGTGTAATGCAAACCCAGTGTTATGATCAAGTTTGTCCAAGGTTATGATCAAGACAACATTTAAATCAGTAGTGGTCAAATGTCATTATCAGCCTTTAGCTCCCAACTTAAAGTTCACAATTGCAGTAAACTTTGTATCTCATTGGACCCTTTGGTTCAAAACATCAGTGACAGAGTGGACATTGTAATAGCTGTGGTATTGTGGCTGACTTTGTCTCATGTTAGATTAAAATCCTGACAGCTGAAGATGGAACCGATCTGTTACTGCTCTGCTGGGCTAGAGTTATTTTTCCTCCCAGTAGCTGCTCTGTTTTGGGTTTAGTACCAGAAGAATGTTGTTAACACTGATGTTTTTAGTTGTTGCTAAGAAATCAAGAACTTTCAGTTTCTCATGTTCGGCTCATGCGCAGGGATGCAGGAACTGTGAGGGAGCACAGCCAGGCAGGCAGCCCGAGCTGCCCAAGGGAAATATTTCATGCCATAGATGCCATGTTCAGTCTCTAAATGAGGGTTGGCTGGGGGGCAGGAATCCTCTCTTTTCTGGGAGTTTCGACTATCTTCTCTTTTTCTGGGAGTTTGAACTTTTCCGGGAGTTCAGTCTCTTTTTCAGGAGCCTCATGAAATTCGCAAAATCCGTGAGTTCCGCATTCCACAATTGCTGCTTGGGGACTGGCTACGTAATTGGTCGTCAGGCAGTGAGGAGAAAATTGTGTTCTATACAATTTGTTTTGCATATTCATTATTATTATCACTAGTAGTATTTTCCTTTGTTGTTTTATTAAACTGTCTTTATCTCAACCCACAAGTTTTACCTTTTGTCTATTCTCCTCCCCATCCTGCTGAGGGGGAAGAGGAGGAGTGAACTGCCAGGCTAAACCACGACACTGCCTAGAGACAGTTGCTTACATTGGGTGCAAGTGCATTATTCTTTCTCTCTGATCTATGAAAAAAATAAAGAAAAAGCAAATGTAGACCTAGCCTTTATTTTTAAGAATGAATACCAACCCTAAGTATTTGGGCTACTGGTAAATATGGTTGGATGGAGCAAGAACAAAACACAGCACAAATACTTTCTACCACCTCATGGTGTTTGTTTGGTTCTTTTCTAGGTACGGTTTCAGTAGTGTACTTAGTTTTTTTGGTAACTGTAAAGGCTGCTCATCTGGGAATCCACTTAGAATACAACTGGTTTACAGAGAATGAATTTTTTGTACCAGGTAAGATAGTTTAAATGCAATAATAAAGCATATATATGATGGATTTAGGATTTTTTAAAGCAATTCATGAATGACCTTTTAACACCTCGGTGACATAAGTGAGGAAGTGCTCTCTGGTGTTGCATGTAGAGGCTCAGGAAAGATCCCTGGTGAGAAAGTGATGAGGAATCCCTTTCCCAGTGATGTTCTATAATTAGGGGATGGTATCAGCACTGTGGAGCAAAGGAGGAGTGCCTATCAGAGGTATCTCCAGCGTGTATCATGTAACAGGGAGCTTGCCATAGTTTCACCTATATTATAATGTTCTAGGTGCACCATTTGCAGATCATGCCTATGTCGATAGCAGTTACAAATGACAAACTGTAGACAGACTGCTAAAGGTGCTGTAAGTTCTCCACACACTGTCTTGCTTAAATGAAATAGCTCATTCACCATAATTGATGAGTACGATTTTCCTGTGCTTCCAAGTCTGTCTCAGGTTTTTGTCCATAATTTTAGCTCTTGTAAACACCTGCTAGCTCTCCAGTGTGTTTCTTTTATGTCTTGAATGTTGTTTTGGTGGCTGTTTGTTCTTTCCAGATTGGTGTTATGAATTACTGTGTGAGATGTCACAGTCATAAACAATGTTATTGCATGAATAGATAGTCTAAAGAGATCGGTTTCTTGTTTTAGAGGCTTGGAATGAGAGTTCTGGGTTTAGGTGTTCGTTGTTTTTTCACCATCCTTTACAACAGGCAAAGCTGTATGACCAGTTAGCTCCAAGGAGCTGTGTCCTGTACTGATGAATTGTATCACTCCTTCTGTTCTTAGAAACAAGAGTATTTTGTCCGTATTTAAAAGTTGCTTATTTACTTCAGGCAAAATTCAGAGATACGCAGCTTCTTAGGGTTTCTTTTGTGGGTTTGTGCATTTTTAGTTTCCCAGTCACAATAAGCACTATACTAGCAGTTTTACACATGGGTTGGAAGCTGTTGTTAGGTCAAGTAATGTAGAATTGAAGAAGAAAACAAGGATAACTTCAGATGTTAGGATGAGTTTTGAATTACGGTAGCAAGATGGAGATCAAAAAAAGAAACACGAGAGTTGTTCTGTGTTTCTAATAGAATCTAATCTAATTTGTGAAATCATGCTAAAGCACTGTGGCAACAAGAGTAACAACTCGATGAGTAAACTACAGATAGTAGTTGAGTAAAGTTACTGACATGAAATTAAACGGATTTAAGTTTGTTCACATCACAGTTGCAGTGGTCTTGCAGGTACTTATTCTTTGTCTTCTGCTACTCCCTTTGAGTTGATTCAGATCCCTGCTTGAATTGAAATTGAACTGGTACAATAATAAGCAGAATAAACAGCCTAGCTGGTGTACTCCACGTACATTTGGGACAGAGTTCTGCTCAAAACCCAGTATTGCCCTTCTCCACTTCCCAACCCCTAGCTAGCATTACATCTGTTTGTGCATTTTTCCGTAACTGCTGAAGGTCATTCCTTCCTCATCCCAGCCAGGCATTCAGACCCTACTTCAAGATCTGAATGACAAGAATCAAGTGAAAGGCTATGTAAAACAGTTTCTTCATCTGACTCATGTCATCAAGAAAAAAAAAATTATTGTCCTTTCTGGCTGAGTCTTCAAAGCCAGGCAGTTTTTGCAGAGTACAGCTGTGTGCAAGACCAAAGCAGATGCTTTAAGGATGAGCTGGATTGTCGTTGTAATTCCCTAAGAATCCTCATGACTACTGCAGCATAAGCACAGACTTGTAGATGGATGTAGATAGTTCTGAAACGGTGCTATCTATCGTATCTATTTTCCTGCATCATTGTGTTAACTTTTAGGCAGAATTTTTGGACTAAGAAACTTCTTTTGTCTCCACTGTAAAAATTTGGATTTCAGAGCATTGGATGATTAGCATCTGTGTTAATGACCTAATTTATTTTGTATGGCATTATGCTTAATGCTATAGGTAAGTAGAAGTGATGTTCAAGCATGTGCTGCTCAGTCAGTAGACAGACCACAATGTTTGGTGTTGCTCCAGTGCAAGCATGGAAACATGCGGTTTTAACCTGAACTTACCCAGCAGACAGTCTGCAAATGCTGACATGACCTTGTATCTACAGGCTCTTTCTGAGAGCGCAGGAGAAAATTTGCTCAAACTGTGGTTCATTAACAAACCCGTGTAAACTGGAAACCAGCCTAAGAAATTGGGGTTTAAGCATTTTGAGGTTCAAGTCCAAGATCTCCAAGATCTATTAAGCAGTCCTAGTGTAAAATGACTTACAGCATAACACGTGTGCCACGGGTCACTAAGAAGTGGAGCAGCCAGTAGTTTGCTTTATTTGGCAATGCCACTGGTACTGCTAGGAGATAGACAAAGCATGTAGCTAATGCCTATAAATCCAGCTACTGCTGATTCTTGTAGCGTTGGGGAAGTGCAGGGCTGAAAGAAATTCTGAATATGTCAGTTTGATTTTTATTATTGAGAATTAAGTGGTGGCTGGAAAGGAATCCCAGAAGTCTTGGGCTTGCGCTCTCAATTCTATCTGTAGTGCATCATGCTAGTAAGGTATTGAAGATACAATGAATCCAGCCATGGGGAAGGCATATTCTCTCAACCTGGATGAGCCCTGCATTAATTGCCTGGGGTGTGTTTACCTTGCTGATTTCATAGCACTTTAGAGAAATGTGGTTTAAATATGTTTGCATGGAGCTCTCTGTGGTTTGATCTGTAAGGGTTTGTGAGCTTCTGATGGGTCTTTTGCTGTATTGCTGGGTGCTTTCCAGAAGCTGAGCTAGCTCAGGGATCTCTAGTTGCTGTTACAACTCTAAAGAGTACATATATCCTTACATAATACAAACAAAGATGATGCTTTAATGGTTTACACATTGGTAAATTCCTGGACCAGTTGCGGCACTTCCAGAAGCACAATCTTGTGAACATAATCCTTCAACATTAAAAGAAGGAGGGCAATGCTATTCCCATGGAGACAAAAAAAGAAGTAAATTTTTCAATAGATGCTCTAACGTGTGTGATAAAATATGAAGTTGCTCTGCCTTTCTTTGTGCCCTGGTTAGTAAACAGAACCTCTTAAACATCTACAGATGTCATTTTTCCTCTGGTAGCATAAGTGACTTGTTAACAACAGAAGATGCTTATGGTGCAAATAATTCCTTCCCCCTGTCTCCCTGTTCAGGGAGCAATAGATACACAGCCTCACTGCAGTCAATTCCTGTCTCAAAAATGCTTTTCAGTAAAATTGTTGAGAAGCAGAAAAGCTTGTATGTATTAAGCTTAGGTTAACCTAATAATCTTTGATGCTTGGGGTCTCTCAAGAAACTGCTGGTGAGTGTTGTATAATAACCACAGTCTTCATGCATTTTGTACTTCCTGATTAAATAGCTGCGTTGGCTATGATCAAAGATAAGATAGATTGTCCCATTTCAACGTGGAGGTTTGTGTTTCTGCCAGTAAGCTCCACAGCACTGTATGTTCTCTGCATTTTGGCATTGTTTGTTTCAAAGAAGTAAGTTATTAACACTTTTTTCCTTCCTGTAGAGTTTAGAATTCTGTTCCCGCAGCTCACAGGGGTTCTGACACTTGCCTTCTTCATCCACAATTGTGTCATCACACTTCTTCAAAATAACAGGAATCAAGAAAACAACGTAAGTAATTTCACCAGACTCTGCTAGTTTGTGTCTGGATTGCCAGGCAAGAGTGATTTCCACACCCCCCCCC